>MAAC01010467.1_pt1 | contig 43177 bp, 40 predicted proteins | sample 1115981 | NCBI WGS metagenome assembly MAAC01 (sample SAMN04961126, study PRJNA320927) | seawater metagenome | isolation source: sample BD02T64 sea water enriched with oil for 64 days | place: USA:Gulf of Mexico | collected 2013-07-27 | reverse complement strand
CGTTAACGGCGTACAGGCGCGCGAAGGTAATTATACGATAGCATTAGGTGCGAGTGCTGGGCTGGCAACGGCAAGCGATGTCACTCGAGCCGATATCAGCGATTGGCAGGCAATGGTTGTTCGATTACCTGAGGGAGAGTTTTCTATCGGGGCACCACAGGCTATGCTAGGTGACCCCAACAATATCCGCAATTATGACGTCACTGTATGTTGGTCCGACTTTAAAAATGGTCTAAATGCCGCCCAGCCCGCTTGCGGAAACCAAACCAACCGTGATTTTATCACTTTTAACGCCAGCAGTAAGCACTAAGGTGGGCTGATGATACTTAGAAACAAAGTTTTCAAACAAGCGGGGTTCTCTTTAGTTGAATTGATGATTGCAATGCTACTGGGGATATTTCTAATAGGCGGCCTTATCAGTGTGTTTATTTCATCTGCCAGTAATTACAAAGTTCAGCAGGCGCTGACTGAAGTGCAACACAAAGGTCGCTACGTACTGAGAATGTTACGCCAGGATGTACAAGGTGCAGGTTTTGAATTGGCTAGCGATGATTTGCTACCAGCTGTGAGGGAGTTTGATGGGGGCGTTGGAGATTGTGCTCCCGGGCGAAGAATGTTTGAAGTATATTGGAATGAAGGAGATCCAACTCTGCCTGCTTCGAGAAGACGTTTTTGCTATTACGTGACAGCACAAAATGTACTGATGCGCAGGCGAGTAGAGGGAGCAAACAATCCGGCATTGTCGGCAGAACTAGAAATTGCAGACGGAGTGGAAGATTGGCAGCTCAGTTATGCCGTAGATAACGATCAAGATGGGGTGATTGATCAGGTATCAGTATCAGGCAATACCATCACCTATATACCCTCAACATCACTAGTGGTAGAAACGGCAGTCCCCCAAGCGATGGCAACTGCTACCTGGCAAGAGGTACGCGCTGTGCGTTTAGATGTACTAGTGAGTAGCAATACCCAAAATGTTACTAATCAACGTCAGCAAATCGGCGCACCCTTCCCACGAACGGCAACGGATAATAACTTATATCAGATTTTTAGCGCTACTTTGGCACTGAGGAACCGTGTCGAATGAATCCGCAGAGACTTAACCATAAACAACATGGTGCAGTGCTGGTTGTTGGTTTGATTTTTCTACTGCTGATGTCTGTGGTCGGTTTAACCTCATTACAGCGTGTGACTATTCAAGAGCGGGTTACAGGAAATTCAGTGGATAGCCAACGCGCTTTCCAAGCGGCGGAAATCGCATTGTCAAATGCCGAACTACTCGCCCAGACCCCCGCGATTAACGATTTTGTTCGAGTTATAGCTCAAGGGCAGGCTAGTGACGCTGAATTACTGTTGGAGGCAAATTGGGTATGTGATGACACAACGGTGGCCGTTGCGAGCCGCTGTATTCAAAACTCTGTTCCACTGATAACAGGATTGACCCAAAATCCGCGGATGAAATTTGAAGAGCTTGCGACGGATAGGTATAGGATCACCGTGTGGGCATCTGGAATAGGCAGGTCAAAAGTGCTGTTGCAGTCTGAATACAAAAGGCCTTAATCAGTTTAATACTAAGCCAGAATATAAAGTTATTATCTAACTTCGGGAGACTATAGATGGTTTCAAAACGTTATTTTCAACTCAGTGTATTAACGCTCTATATTAGTACGGCGGTCTCTCTTAATGCCGCCGAACTCAACCTCCCGAATTACCCGCTGCAGACTTCTGGCTTTGTCGAACCTAACGTAATGCTGTTGTTTGATAATTCAAACAGCATGAAAAACAATCAAATTAACGGTCGAACACGCCTGGCGATAGCTAAAGAAGTAGCAGTTGACCTGGTTAACAATACCCCCGATGTACGTTTTTGCTTGGCTCTCTTTAATAATAATCTTGGAAATGTAGTCTGGGGCAGGAAAAATAATGGGAACATGGGGTGGGTAAAAAAAGGCAATGGCGGAGAAGTTGCCTATGAGTGCAAAATACCTATCCCTACTAGTGATGGACAAACAGACTTAGGTGAACATATAGCAGGCTTAGACACTTTTTTGACGACGGCGTTAGCAGGCACTTATTACGAAGTCATTGAATATTTTCGCGATGGTAGCTCGGTGTATAAACCGGATTCAGCTTTAGGTAGAACCAGCCCTATCCAGTATCGCTGCCAGAAAAACTTCACTATTGTGCTAACTGATGGTGCACCTTACTTAGATGATCAATTTCCAGGTTTTAAAGATAAAAATGGCAATGAAGATGGCACCGGCAATTACGATTTAAGCCCTCTCACAGAAGACGGATATCCAATGGATAGCCAAAGTTGGAAAGCGAAATATTTCTTTTTAGACGATATGGCGCAATATGCCTATGAGACGGACCTGCGCGGTGCCGCTGAGTTGGATGAGGCAGGTAAAAGTTATAACGACAGTCTGTTTCCACGGCAAAACATGTCGACTTATACAGTAGCTTTCACCTTAGATGCAACGAGTAACGCGGCCGTTATGTTACAAGAAGCAGCGGAAAAAGAGGGTTATGGGCATGGAAAGTATTATACAGCCAATGATTCTACAGGTCTGGCTGAATCTTTTAGTAACGCCCTGCAAAAAATAACTGACACTAGTTACTCTGTCGCTGGATCTAGCGCCAGTGGCTCTCAGCTCTCGGCGGGGTTAAACATATATCAGACCCGCTATACAGAAAAAAATTGGGCTGGAGAGCTGTTCGCATTGCGCATAGACCCTAGTACTTATGCAGTATCCTCGACACCAACCTGGACAGCGCTCCACGATATTAACCATGTTCAGAGGGTGGTCTTTACCGGACTGGATGAGGGTATTTTGTTTAATGAAAACAGTATCGCGTTGGTCGACATAGTCGGCAATAACCAAGTGCTGATGTACATTAGGGGAGACGATTCCCAATCAAACTACAGAGATAACACACCTGCGCCCGACAATGAATTGATCATGGGAGATGTGGTCAATTCTGCTCCTGTTTTTGTGCCTGCTCCAGCTGCACAAAGCGGCTATCAAAATGACCCTTATGCTGTTCAGTACGAAGCTTTTTACCAGTTAAATAAAGATCGTAATCCAATGATTTACGTTGGGGCTAACGATGGAATGTTACACGGCTTTAATGCTGATACAGGTCTGGAGAAGTTCGCTTATATTCCTACCAAAGTATTGCCTTACTTAAATGAATTGACCGACCCTGATTACCAGCACCGGTTTTTTGTCGATGGATCGCAGAGCATTAGAGATGTGTATTCCAACAATGCCTGGCGTACATTATTGGTGGGAGGACTGGGCAGAGGTGGCCAAGGTATTTATGCCATTGACGTTACCGATACTAATCCTGCTAATAACGCATCCGCTGCACAAAAGCTCTTCCAGTGGGAGTTTAGTGATGAAGATGACGCAGACCTGGGTTTTACTTACTCTGAGCCGCAAATTATGCGCTTAAACGATGGCAAGTTTTATGTGGTGTTAGCCAATGGCTATAACAGTACTTCTGGGATAGAGAGTGATTTACATAGAAGTACAAGCGGCGACGCAGTTATTTATCTGTTAGATATAGAAACTGGTGCCGTAGTAAAAAAGTTATCGACCGGGGTCGGAATCGCTGAATCTGGTGATCAAAATACCGCAAATGGCATGGCGACGGTTACTGGGATAGACTCCGTGAAGCTCGAAAATGACCTAATGGTGCCGGGTCAGGACGGCCTGATTGACTACCTCTACGCAGGAGATCTGTTTGGTAATGTCTGGAAGTTTGATCTAAGTGCCAGCGGCCCCACTGCCGTCAATGAGTGGGGAGAAATTGATAATCAAGATTATCAGGGCACAAATTTATTTACCGCCACAGACAGGGACGGTAATTCCCAACCAATTACAGTGCCGCTGACAGTGGTAAAGTTGCCCCTGAGTCAGAAAACTATGATTTATTTTGGTACAGGCAAGTTTTTAGAAGCATCCGATACTCAATCTAACAATATAGGTTTGCAAACATTTTATGCTCTAGAAGATAGCGGAGCTACGATCTCTTCAAGAGCACAGCTAGTGGAACAAAGTATTGTCTTCCAGCGCGATGTCGCTTTTTCAGTGCCTGGCTCAGAAGATGTGCACAGAGAAGTCAGAATCACCAGCGATAATGAATACACTACAACAGCCAAGGGCTGGTTTATGGATTTACGTCAACCCGTCGATAACAGTATCACCCAGGCGAGCGCAAGTGCAGATACTGTCTACCAAGAGTTGGGTGAACAAGTTATTGCCAAAGCGGTATACAGAGACAGCACTGATGGCGCGTCACACTTTAGTGACGGGCGTATATTTTTTGTTGCACAAACATCGGACTTCACTGACCCTTGTCTGCCAAACTCGAAGAATTTCTTGATGGAACTCTCAGCTGAAACAGGTTCCAGATTTGATTACAAAGCGTTCGACATCAACAGTGATGGAAATATTGACGACAGCGATGGCGTCGAAGTAGAAGTTGATGGGCAAACTATTAGTGTCAGTGTTTCAGGCCTGGAAGTCGCCAGTGGTCAGGCGCCACTTTTTGTCGATGTTCTGGACAGTTCAGGGGTAGAAACAGACAAAGAACTAATCGTGATCAACAGCGGTAAAGTCACTGATGCTGGTGAAAGTAAGTTAGCGACGATACTCAGTCAGAAGTATCAGCCAACGACCGTAGGAAAGCGCCTTTCCTGGCGTGAGATACGCAGTGATTGACATTGTTTATCATCGCTCAGATTAGTCAAATTGATGAATACATGCTCAGTAAATTAGTGGATTAAGCTGTTTTTTTGTTTGGGTTGCTAGTGCTCAATCAATAAGCATTACATCAAAGACCGCCAAAATCAAAGCAGATGATGTTACTAATTGCAGAGAATAATTTCATGCCTTAAGAATTTCTGGCTTATTTTGGTGCTGAGTTTGGTACTCACCCGCAAGCGTATGTAGAGATGCAAAGCTACTGTGTAGCATTATGAATACTGCCCCTTAAGGATCTTTCATATCACATCAATATTTTTTCCTTCCCTGTTATATCGTGTTTAAGTCTGCGTTCTCTTAAGCAATTGTTAAACGATGTGAGCACAGTAGCTACTTAATCGATCGTACTTATCTATTGGCTGGAGTTACGCACCTCATTGAGTCTTATCTATTTTCTCTAAATATCCATCTTAATCTATTGTTAATTAAGTCCGAACAGGCTAATGTAGCCTGAATTTTTTCTGAACAATTTATTAACTCTGGTTAAATAAAATTTATAAGTTCTTGGTTCTAACGATTCTATTGAGGTTGTGTTCAATCATTGAGCGTGAGTAATCGTAACTGGCGCAGAGATTAATTCAAGAAGTTAAGTTATTCATGTCCTAGTTAGTAATCCTAGGCAAGATAGCTTGAGAACAGGAATAGTTTGTAAATGAAAAAAATGTCATTTTTATCATTGGCCTGGATTTTAAGCTCTGTTGTGACACAGGCTGTATCCTCTGCTGAATTAGATTTACCGCAGTACCCTTTGCAAACAACTGGCTTCGTCAAACCAAATGTCATGTTTTTGATTGATAACTCCGGTAGCATGAAAGAAAAGATGGGTAATAAGAAGAATGACCCAAAACGGATCGATGTTGCAAAAAAGGTAGCGACTAACATTGTTAACAAGACTGATAATGTTCGATTTTGTCTGTCGAAGTTTAATTATTGGAACGGCGGCAAAGTCACTGCTGAATGTGGAGAATCGAAAAAATCCATAATCAAGAAAATCAAGAAACTCAAGCCTGAAAGTTGGACACCACTGGCAGAAGCTTATTACGAATCAGTACAGTATTTTAAAAAGCGAAAATCAACTTATAACAGTGGCTCTTATAAGAAGAGCCCTATTCAGTATCGCTGCCAAAAAAACTTCGTCATTGTATTGACTGATGGGCTTCCTACCTATGATACTGATTTCAAAGGCTTCGATTCTAATTACGATGGTCTGTCACCCTACACTGCAAAAAATGATAAAACGGTACCATTTTCTGATGGGTGGGGGGGAAGTGCTTCCAGCGAAGGGTCAACTTTTTACTTAGATGATATCGCAAAGTATGCTTATGATACTGATTTGATAAACTCCGAAGTCGAAGATTTGGCGAAAAAGAGTTTTAATGACCCGTTATTTAAACAGCAAAATATACAGACTTATACCGTTGGCATGAATATAGACATGCAAATGTTAAAAGATGCAGCAGACTATGGTCATGGAAAGTACTACAGCGCGAATAACTCTGCGGAGCTAGAAACTGCTTTTGATGAGGCATTAACGCAAATTACTGATTCCAGCCAGTCTATTGCAGCGTCAAGTTCAAACTCTGATCTGTTAGCTTTTGCAGCAGCTAGCTCTAGTTCTTCAATGGTTGCCGAAGGTTCACTTCTGTTTCAAACCCGCTACCTGACCAACAACTGGAGTGGCGAGCTTATTTCCCTTGAGATTGATAAGCTAACCGGACAAGTGGCTTCAGCGCCTACTTGGAGGGCGCCTAAATACCCCAATGGGTGGAGTAATAGAGTAATACTTACAGGCCATGACGGTGGTAAGGTCTTTGAGAAAGGATCATTTTCTAGTTCAGATATTACTAAGTGGTTTAAGGACGGCAGTGACAAAAATAGTGTTATAGATTATGTCCGAGGTAAAGTCGTAAAGAAATATCGTGTCCGCTCATCTAAGAATCACCAAGTAGACCTAGAGGAAGGGGATACTATAGATACCATGGGTGACGTTGTAAATTCAAGTCCGGTCTATATTCCACCTCCGGTTGCTGGTCTGTACTCAGATCATGATTACGATGGGTATGTTAAAGATAATGCCAATAGATTAACGATGATGTATTTAGGTGCAAACGATGGAATGCTGCACGGCTTTTATGTTGATTCTGACCCTAAGGCTACTTCAAATGGTGTCGAAAAACTGGCCTATATTCCCACGCAGATGTTGCCACACTTAAAAAAATTAACTGTTAAGAATGATTTCAAACATCGTTTTTACGTCGATGGTACTCCCACTGTGGCCGATGTTTATACTAACTCAGGACAATGGAAAACAATACTTGTGGGTGGGCTCGGTCGCGGTGGTCAGGGATTCTATGCGCTGAATGTTACTAAACCAGGAGGCTTCGCCAATACTCAAGCATCTGCGGATAGTGTTGTACTGTGGGAGTTTGATGATTCTGATGACAGTGATCTGGGTTATAGCTACAGCAAACCACAGATTATGCGTTTAAATGATGGTAATTTTTACGCAGTCCTCGGCAGTGGTTATAACAATACGAATAACGATGCTAATTCTAGCGGTACAGGAGATGCCGTACTGTATATTCTAAATATAGAGACAGGAAAAGTCGTTAGCAAAATTACCACGGGCTATGGCACAGATGATGATCCTAATGAAACAGGTTCCCGCCAACGCGGTAATGGTTTGGCAACGATTAAAGGATTTGATAAAGATGACGATGGCTTGATTGACCAACTATATGCCGGAGATTTATTTGGTAATTTGTGGAAATTCGATTTGAGTAGTAATGATCCTGACGATTGGAAGTATAAGCCTGAGAAAGAAAATCCTTCAACTAACTATGTTGCCAATCCGCTAAAGTTATTCACAGCATTGGATCATAATGGGAAGGCCCAGCCAATAACCTCTCAAGTGCAAGTACGAAATGTAAAAAAGACCCCGATGATTTTTTTTGGTACAGGAAAGCTATTGGAGGGAGCTGATACCCTAAAAGTAAATATTTCCAGACAGAGTTTTTACGCCATCAAAGATCAAGGGGCACTTGTAAGCGGTAGGGGCTCATTGTTAGAGCAAAATATCATTTACCAGGCAGTTATGACGTTTACTGGTAATCCAGCGGACAACCGTGAAGTCCGTTTGTCGTCTAACAACAGCATTTCTGAAAGCTATAAAGGCTGGTTTATGGATTTACATACACCCGTTATATCTAGTAACCAAACTCTCAGTTATGAAGAAGAGGGAGAGCAGGTGGTAGTTAATGCTTTATTGCGTGGAGAGAAAATATTTTTTGCCACCAATGCGCCAAATGAAGAAGATGACTGTCTTCCTTCGTCCAAAAACTTTGTTTTTGAATTAAATGCTGCTTCAGGCGCCCGATTAAACTACGTTGCTGTTGATCTTAATAACGATGGCCAAGTTGATGATAAAGATGGAGTGGTAAGAAAGGACTCGGACGGGAATAATATTGTTGTTTCTGTATCCGGGCAAGGTGTCAGTAGTAACCATGTAGGTACATTTGTCGATGTTCTAGATAAAAATGGTAAGCCTACAAATAAAGAAATTCGAATTTACACTTGCATCAATGGCAATGAATGTTTAACCACTCAACAACTTGCCTTGAAGAAAAAGGACGAAACTCCCTGGGTGAGAACATCATGGCGGATGATTAGGTCCCAGTAATCGAAAACTGAATGTCATCATTGAATGAGTCAATAGCCCTTAATTTAGCTGGGTTTTTTCAAGCTGTTATGAGGTGTTTTACTGCCGTTAGGGTGATTTCATGTTGTCGGGTAAATGCTATTCAGTGCCCAGAAAAATTCGCGTCGACGTGTTAGGGTTCAAGCTCCCAGACTTTACAGCTTTAGCTGAAGGTTGATCTGTGGAGCTTCGCTATGTCAGCGTTAAAAGTAATAACAGCAGGGCTAGTGAACTAAATTTATCCCCCCACAACAACCTCCGAACTGACTATATTCCTCTGCAATTAACAACTCGTAGCTGTACATCCTTTTTCCACCGCTGATAGTTTGAATACTGCACTAGTGCAAAACGTTGCTAGTGCCTTTGGTATTCGCTATGCTTGAATTTAGCGTTGAGCATGCAATAACAGTAATAGTCAAAATATTACTCTTCTACTTGTTTGGCCCGGTACCTCACGTGATAGCGCGCTAAGAAGCTAATAGTTTTAAACCGCGATTTATATCTGTCGTATCTGCACCCCTCTGGTAGACCTCTTCTAAGCTGAAACTCTTTTGGCTGTTGCTTCTCTATTCTCTCGACGTATTGGCATCGGCTGTTGCACGCTGGTTGCTGGTCTGTATTTATTTGACCTTAGCTGAGTTTGTACTAAAGTTTATGCAGTTAAACAATTGTTCCGTAAGCGATTGTATACGCAAATATTTTAATCTAATTACTTGAAATAGAAGTGTTAAATGTACCTTTCTAGTGGGCAAAAAGGCTTCACATTAGTTGAGTTAATGGTGGCAGTTTCAGTGACTTTGCTGTTGCTTACAGTGGCTGTGCCCAGTTTTAATTCTACTCTTATCAATATGCGTGGCAGCGCGGTGGCCGATTCGTTAGTAGCTGCATTACATTTTAGTCGTTCGGAGGCAATATCTCGCAATGAGCGAATCATTATATGTGCAAGTGCGGATGGCGCGACTTGTGTTGCCAGTACTAATTGGAACAGTGGCTGGCTGGTACAGCGAGTAGCTGATAACTCCGCTATTCGTTACTGGGAAATCAGCACAACAGGGGCCGTGATTACCAATAGCATTAACAGCATTACCTATAATGCCGCCGGAGATGTGCTGGCAGCGGGCACCTTAACGACTTCTATAACCAATTGTAGTGGGCTACAACAGAGACAAATTGCAGTGGCCCTCTCCGGTGTCATGACTGTGAGTAGGTTGGCATGCTAAATTCTAATCTTTTTCAGGGTCGCCAGTGCGGCTCCAGTTTGATTGAAGTATTAGTGACTGTTCTAGTGGTCTCTGTGGGGCTGCTGGGGATGGCCTCATTACAGTTAAAAGCGATGACCTTGAATCACACAGCATACCAGCGCTTGCAAGCGGTGAATTTAGCTTATGAGATGGCTGATAGTATTTTTGTTAACAGTACTGAAGCTGCCGCGGGTCAGTACACTTTAGCCTTGGCCGACAACGGCAGTAATGCCAATGATAATACCAGTGTGGCATTTAGCGATGTAACTGAGTGGATAGCGGCGGCCACACGCAGGCTTCCCTCCGGGGATATAGCAATAGATGCTCCGCAGGTAATGGCGGCTGCTGCCAATATAGCAGTGTATAAAATTACCGTTTGTTGGTTAGATAAAAACGCCAATTTGGCACTGCCCAACGATTGTGGTGCCGCCGATCGGGGCCTGTTTACTTTTAGTGCCAGTAGTCGATTATGAACATAGCCCCAAAAGTTATTATCTCAGCGGATGGAGATAAACAAAAACAGGCTGGTTTTTCTCTTATAGAGTTAATGATTGCTATGCTTTTAGGGGTGTTTTTAATCGGTGGCCTGATCAGTGTTTTTGTGGCATCGGGCCAAAACTATCGGGTGCAACAAGCGTTAACGCAAGTACAAGATAAGGGGCGTTTTGCAGTAAAGAAAATGCGCGAAGATGTACAACAGGCTGGCTTTGATCTGGCAAATGCTACCATTGCTGTGAAGTATTTTCCGGTGGCTGGCGCTACCAGTTGTGCTGTCGGCTTAGGAGTTTTTGAAACCAACTGGGACGATGGAGCGACCAACCAAACGCGGTGCTACTATCTGCAAAACAATCAGCTTATGCGCAATCAATACATCACCGGCACTGTACCTGTGGCTGCAAATGCGATTGTCATTATTGATGGAATTACTCAGTTAGATTTTAGCTTTGCCGTTGATATAGACGGTGGAGGTCTGGACAAAGTAGCTGGAGTCACTTATGTAGCGGCTGCAAGTTTGGTGGATTCTCCGGCCACAGTACCTTCGTGGTTGTCAGTACGCGCAGTAAGAGTGGAGATGATAGTGGTCAGTGATACTGATAATGTAACCACGACGGAACAAGTTTTGGTCAATCCATTTGGGGACAATCCGGCGGTCAATTATACGGCTGCGGCTGATGATTTTCGCTTGTTTCAGGCATTTAGTGCCACTTATGCACTGAGGAATCGCATTGAATGAACAATAGCAAGCAACAGTGTGGCGCCGCGTTAATTATAGGGCTGATTTTTTTATTGCTGATGTCAATTATGGCTTTGTCATCGCTGCAAGATGTGACTATTCAAGAGCGCATTGGTGGTAATAGTGTCGACAACTATCGCGCTTTTCAATCGGCAGAAGTGGCTTTGGCCAGTGCTGAACAGGCAACTGGCGGGGTCAATTTTGACTACAACTTTGTTAGAGCATTAACACCGGGTAATGGCTGGGCGGTAATGACCAATGCAGAATTATTGTTAGAGAGCAATTGGGTTTGTGATGATAGCTCGTTAAAGGACGGGACTCTCGCCAATGAGAAAAAGCTCTGTGTGCAGTCGGCAACTCATAAAGACCCAAACGTCACTAAAGTGCCTAGAGTGAAGTACGAGCAGTTTGATGCCGATAGCTTTAGAATCACAGTGTGGGCAGAGGGAATCGGTCGATCTAAGGTAGTTTTGCAATCAATCTACGAGCGCTAAAACGACCTGGGAAGAAATAGCTAATAGTGTAAAACCCGATCGCTATCGGGTATGAAATACTGTTTGTAAGGTAAAGAGAAATGAGGAGTGCTTATGAAAAATCTTCAGTATCCAAGTCTGGCGGTGGCCCTGTTTAGCTGCGCTTTAGTGGTTGATGTCAAGGCTGATTCACTGGCTCTTCCTCAATATCCACTACAGACCACAGGTTTTGTGGAACCCAATGTTATGTTCCTGATTGATAATTCAGGCAGTATGAATACTGTGGATTCCGGCACCAGTGACACTCGTTTAACCATTGCAAAACAAGTTGCCAATGACATTATTAAAGACACTCCAGACGTGCGATTTTGCCTGGGAAAATTTAATCACAATAATGGTGGTCAAGTAGTCACTGAGTGTCAATTGCCTACTCTTATGCCCAGCTCCACAGAGACTTATATCGAAAATGCGATCAATGCATTAACGGGAAGTACTTGGACGCCACTGGCCGAGGCCTACTATGAAATGGTTGGCTATTTTAGAGACGGTAAGTCTATTTATAATACTGATACCCCCGGGCGTATCAGCCCGATTCAGTACCGCTGCCAGAAGAATTTTGCCATAGTGCTGACCGACGGCGTTCCCTATTTCGATTCCAGCTTCCCGGGGTTGGACGCACTAGCTCCTAATCACACTGTTGTCTATGGTGACTATGATGGAGTGGCCAATGATGGCGATTTAAGTAATGGCGACTACTACAAACGCTATTTGTTTTTAGACGATATAGCCAAGTTCGCCTATGAAACAGATTTGAGAACGACAGGCACTGATTTGGCCGGTAAAAGTTACAACGATATTCTGTTCCCGGTGCAGAATTTGATAACTTATACAGTAGGTTTTACCTTAAATGATGCCAACGCTCTGGCTATGCTACAAGATGCTGCTGAGAAGGACGGTTACGGCCACGGTAAGTACTATCAGGCTGATACTTCGGATGAGTTACAAGAGTCTTTTGGCAAGGCCCTAACTAAAATTACTGATACCAGTCAGTCGGTGGCGACCGCCAGTGCCAATACCAGTGAATTAATTGCCGGTGCTAAGTTGTACCAGTCACGCTACACCGCGGCGGACTGGACAGGTGAGCTGATCGCCTTGCAAATTGATGAGACGACCGCTCAAGCTAGCAGCACACCATTGTGGTCTGGACCGGTGAATTTAAACTTGTCACAAAGAGTTATTTACACCGGGCATAACAATGGCAGCTTGTTTGAAATCGCTAGTTTTAGCAGTGCCGAGATCACTTCGTGGTTTGACGGTGACAGTGCCATGATAGATTATTTGCGCGGTAATGCCGATGCAAATTATCGCACCCGAGCATTAACTATGGGAGACATCATTAACTCTACACCGGTGTATGTTGACGGCCCTGAAGCAGATGCCTATGACGATGACGATTTTGGCCCCGACTATTCAGATTTCTACAACACACATAAAAATCGCCAGCCGATGATTTACCTCGGTGCCAACGATGGCATGTTACATGGATTCGATGCAGATACCGGTGAGGAAAAGCTGGCGTTTGTTCCCAGTCTGGTAATTCCCTATTTAAAAGAGCTGGCTGATGTGGATTACAACCACAGGTTTTATGTCGATGGATCCCCAGCAGTCAAGACTGTTTTTTCCAATGACAAATGGTTGACCTTATTAGTAGGAGGTTTTGGCCGTGGTGGCCAAGGGTTGTATGCCCTTGATGTCACCGATCCAAATTTTGCCAAAACCAATACAGATGCCGTAGCGACACTGCAATGGGAGTTTAGTGACAGCGATGATGCAGATTTAGGTTTCACCTATAGTGCGCCACAGATAATGCGTTTAAACGACGGCAATTTTTATGTCGTGCTTGCCAATGGCTACAACAATACCACGGCCAGTGAAACCGGCGACACGCACTTAAGTACCACAGGTAATGCAGTACTTTATCTGTTAAACGTCACTACCGGTGCAATAGTAAAAAAACTATCAACCGGGGTGGGCATGGCCGATCCGAGCAATAATTCTCAGGCTAATGGTCTGGCTGCACCGGCAGGGTTAGATACCAACAAAGATGGCAAGATGGATTATGTATACGCAGGGGACTTATTTGGTAATTTGTGGAGGTTCGATTTAAGCTCTGCTGATCCCAGCAACTGGGGAGCTGATGGAGATGCTAATACAGATAATAATCCGCTGTTATTGTTTACAGCTAAGGACGCCAGCGATAACGTACAGCCAATAACCGCCCGGGTAGAAGTGGCAAAACTGCCCAATGATCAGCTGATGATATATTTTGGAACAGGTAAATATCTGGAGGCAGTAGATACCCATGCCGCTAACATTTCCCTGCAGAGCTTTTATGCCATTCAAGATAATGGGCAATTAGTGAGCGGGCGCTCTGCGTTACTTGAGCAAAGTATTGTCTATCACGGTGATATCGAATTTACCCCGAGTGGTGGAGACACTGTCAGTCGTGAAGTGAGGCTCACCAGTAATAATAATTACTCAGGTTCCGAGAAAGGCTGGTACATGGACTTGCACAAACCCACCTATGGCAACGATGATGTGGTTACCGATGTACAAAACTCGGTGGTCTATGTAGAGACTGGAGAGCAAATAATTGTCTCTGCTATCTACCGGGACAGTTATGACGGAACCATGGCGAGAAATGAAGGGCGGATCTTTTTTGTCACTGATCAGCCCAATAATGCAGATCAGTGTCTTCCCTCATCAAAGAACTATCTGATGAGTTTAGATGCCGAAACGGGAGCCCGATTGAATTTCATCTCAATTGATATCAATGGTGATAACGAAATTGATGTCAACGACGGGGTAGATACAGGGACGACAGATGCTTTTGGTAACAAAATAAGCGCCTCTACCTCCGGGTTTCAGATTAGCAGTCGGCAAACACCTACTTTTTACAAGGCAACAGATGATGAAGGCAAAAAAACCGGTAGGGAATACATGTTGATCAGTAATGCCAGTGTCTCTAAGGATGGCACCGGTGAGTACGCGGATACAGTAGCAGTGGATGCTTTTCCGGCGGCCACTCCAGGAAAGCGCACCTCATGGCGGGAAATACGCGCCGATTAACAGTTAATGATCAATATTGGAGCTAACAAAATGAACAAAATATTATCTATTCTGTTGCTCGTTGCGATATTTTCGATAAATGCCGTCGCCGCCCCGGAAACAGGCAGAATTGAGAGTATCGATCAGCAGTCCCGAGAATTCAGTCTTGGTGCTAATCGCTACCAGGTACCCGTACAGATTCCTGTAAAAATTCTCGGTTTAGCATCGCAGCAGACAGAGTTTTCCCGTTTAGTGAATGGCTTACTAGTGCAAGTTCGCTATGTGGTTAGTAGTGCACAAGTGCGCTCGGTGATTGAAATTAGCTTAGTGCCAGAATAGAAAAAATTACCAGCTATATTCAAACAGCAAGGGTAAATTGCCTGTGTTCAAACAATAGTGAAAAATGGTTGCTATCAGTGTGAATCTAGATTAATTTAGATGAACGCAAAATGAATGGATTCGCTTTGCTTAACTATTCACTTTAGCTTCCAATAATTAGTATTAACTTCGCACTAGCAGTATTTCACTCTGTTGTTATCAGAGCGTAGCTTTGGGTTGTTAGTATTAAAGACACTATGTGAATACTGATGACTATCCGATGCGGCGGGCAATCGCTAATTGAAGTTATGGTGGTGCTGTTACTAATATCTATGTCGCTGACGGGTATGGTCGGTACTATGATAACTTCACAACAACTCAGTCTGATTTCAATTCAAACTTCTGACGCGGTACAGCTGGCCGCCAATATTTCTGACCGTATGCGCCTGAACAAACGTGAATTATTGCGCAAGGGCAGTGCCTATCTCACTTTAATAAATCCTCTACAGGCAAACATTCAGCTCTGCCCTGGCCAACAAAATTGCCCGCATCGACTGCAGGCATTGCAAGACTTGAATGAATGGCACTTGCAGCTAGTGCAGAAACTGCCAATGTATAAAGCAGTAATCTGTCGGGACAATACCCCCAGAGACGGTAGCTATTTGCAAAGGGACGGGTGCGACCGGCGCAAGACTAGTCCTGTGGTTATAAAACTCTGGTGGTTGAGCGTAGCAAGGGCTGATAACGGTCTGCAATTTTATGCCCTGGTACATGCTCTGTGAATCGACAGCAGGGCATATCGTTAGTGGAATTAATGATAGCTTCGCTGTTGGGGTTGATCTTGAGCTCGGCGATTCTGAGTACCTTGTACGCATCCATAGCAGCAAATAAATTAAAAGTCGCCGCTGAGAGTATTCACGAAAACTCTTCACTGGCTATGCATTTCTTAGCGGCGGACATCAGGGCGATAGATTTCAGCGGCTGTTTTAATACTCGTGTTTCCAATGCCAATATTGTCTCCACTGGTCGTGTCGCAGATCATCTGCAGCGCTTTGGAGCTATCTTCGCAGAGCATAAAAGCTATAACAATTCTGATGCTTTTAGTTTTGTTAGCGCTTTAGATGCGGGTTTTGAACTGAATCAAAACATGTCAAATGTACACAGTAGTGTCGACCTATTGGCTGACAGTGAAGTGGCCAATCACCGAGAAGTTTTCATCACAAATTGTCAGGTCGCTGATCTGTTTACTATATCGGGTCAGTGGAATTCGCGGCTCTACCACGATATGCCGGATAACAGTTCGGCTAACCTCAGCGCGGTTTATTCTCGCGGTTCAATGTTATACCCCCTGTCTGTGGTCAGTTACAAAATAGCTCGCGGGGCAAGTGGTCGAGCGGGGTTATATCGAAAAGTTAACAGCCGCTACTTCCAGGAATTGATCCCTAACGTCGAGCAGCTGCGTATCTATTATGCCAGTAAGCAGGGGTTAGATAATAAAATGCTCTATCGAAGCAGTTCACAAATCAGCAATTACGATGACGTGATCAGCATCCACTTAAAGCTGTTACTCAGCTCGCCAACTGAAGTGCTAAAGCAGCAAAGTCACTACCAAAACCTGCAGGGGCAGAGAGTAAAAGCCCAGGATAGGCGTTTATACAAGTCGTTTGAGATGACAGTGGCGCTGCGCAACCGGCTGATTGCCGGTGATTAAGCAGCCTTTTACCGGTAAGCAACCAGCACAAATACGCTGCTTTCCCTACCTTGTTAGGCAGGGCGGGAGCTTAATGTTATTGACCTTGGTGGTGATTTCCCTGCTGGCCAATATTTCTTTGATAGGGATGGATAATGCCATTCACAGCAACAGGCTGACCACTAGCTTTATGAGCAGTTCTATCGCTTTACAAAGAGCGCAGCGGGCCATCAACCTGGGGGAAACTGCTATTGATCAACAAGTTGATTTCACAGTGACTAGTCGATTTGAACCTGTCAGTTTGGGTATGTTTCCACAGCTGCACAGTTTTGGGTCTGGGTATCAAAGTACCTGGCAGCAAATAATAAAAAACGATTTATGCTTCAGCAATAGCCATACAGTGACGCAGAGCTTAGTTAAAGAGCCGAAAAATAAACCCAGCAGCATAAAGGCTAACAAAAAAGTAGTCAGCGCTTACATGATTGAGCAGCTGCTAAGTGAAAGTGAAGCCCCCGCCCGCTATTACCGGGTAACAGCCTGCGGGCTCGGCCTGAATGGATCCACTTTAGCGATTGTGCAGACAATAGTGCGCTATGAAACGCGTTGGCAAAGAGTCTCATGGCAACAGCTGCGTTGATTGATACTAGTGTTAGCGATCGATGCACTACAGGCTATAGCTTGTTCGAGTTATTAACCTGTTTAGCCATTCTATCTTTAGTACTCTTTTACGCATTGCCACATTTAGCCATAGCGGTCGAAAATGGCAGATTAGAGCAGCGTGTCAATCTTATAGCCGTTAGCATAAAAGCAGCAAAGGCTGAGGCGATAAAAACCAGTAGAGAAATAATAATTTGTGCCAGGCAGGTACAGCGACAAGCCTGTCAGTTAAACAGTGTCAGTGGGTCATCTGACTGGAGTCATGGTTGGTTAATTTTTGCTGACAGTAATGCCGATAAAGCTTATCAAAGCGAAGAGCATTTGCTTAAATTGGTCGACCTTAAAGCCGTGCACTGCGAGATCAATTGGAATCGAGGAAACTACCTGAGTTATCATCGCTTTGGCATTTTACAGGGATCCCGAGCGGGGAGTTTCACGATTAGCTGCGGTGCTAAGCAAACCCAGCTAGTGATAAACTGGGTGGGAAGGGTGCGTCGGGTTAACCGTAGATAGTGGGAATCGGCTGGCGCTTATGCTCGGTTTTATTGTATATACTGATAATACGTTGCGCTACTTCCTCATCGACACTTTTTCCTTCTAGAAAATCATCCAATTGCTCATAAGAAAGCCCCAGTGCTAGCTCATCAGCTTTTTGCGGAGCTAGGTCTTCAAGGTCAGCGGTCGGGGTTTTATCAACTAAAATACCTGGAGCGCCTAAAGTATTGGCCAACTGTCTTACCTGGCGTTTGTTTAAGCCAAATAGAGGAGCTAAGTCGCAGGCGCCATCACCCCATTTAGTGTAAAAGCCGGTGACATTTTCCGCAGAGTGGTCAGTGCCTAATACCAGGGCGCCGATAATACCGGCAACATGGTATTGAGCGGCCATGCGCATGCGCGCTTTTACATTGCCCTTGGAAAAATCGACCCCACTGGCGCTGCCGCTTGCTATGTTAGCAGCACTGAGTCCCTGTAATACTTGTTGTTGTAAGCCATCGGTAGCTGGTTGGATATTAACGGTAATATTATTGGAAGCCCGAATGAAATCTAAGGCTATTTGCGCATCATCTTCGTCTCTCTGTTGGGCATAGGGAAGGCGAACAGCAATAAATTGGTAGACATCTTGTTGCGTATTTAACTGATCGATAGCCAGCTGAGCGAGTTTGCCACAAGTGGTGGAGTCGACGCCGCCGCTAATACCCAGTACTAAATTTTTCAATCCAGAGCTCTTAAGTTGGCTCTTGATAAAATCTACCCGGCGTTGAATTTCAAACTGCGGGTCGATTGTCGGCAAGACCTGCATTGCATCGCAAATAGCTTGTTGGCTCATAATATTTCTCTGGCAGGAAAAACGACAATTCAAAAAGTATTGAATTGTCGGGTTAGGCGTGGAATAACTAGTCGAAAAGACCCAGTGAAAGTTTGTTTAACCAAGTTTTTTCCTGGCTATCAGGGGCAGTGTTTTCCTCTGACTCTTCAGTAGTAGCCCGCTTTGGAGTTGTCGGTGTCCAGCTCGGTGGTGTAGAGTCATTGGCACCAAGCAATCCAAATGTCGCAGTGCTCAGTAAGTTGACGTTAGACTTGTTGTACTTCCTGATAGAGTAATTGGGGAAGTTTTCTGACAGAACGGATTTAGCGTCAGTGGCCAGGTCATCTAATTTAAGTTGAGAGTACGCCTGAAACATTATTTCCAGGGCCCTGGGAGTGGCCAGAGATTCCTGAAAATTTTCTACTACGTAACGTCCTCTGTTGGCGGCAGCGACGAAAGCACCTCTGCGCATGTAGTACTCAGCCACTTGTACTTCATGAGTGGCCAGGCGGTTCTTCAGGTATAACATGCGTTTATTAGCATCTTGCGCGTATTGGCTATTAGGGTAGCGACCCACGAGTGTGGCGAAGGAATCAAACGACTCAATAGCGGCGCCCGGATCTCTTTGGTTTATGTCTATAGGTAAGTACTTATCGATAAACCCAGAGGTTTGTTCAAATGCTGCTAAGCCTTTTAGGTAGTATGCATAATCAACATTTTCATGTACCGGATTCAAGCGGATGAAGCGTTCTGCCGATACAATGGCAGCATCTGGTTCGCTGTTTTTATAATAGGCAAAAATCAGCTCTAGTTGCGCTTGCTGTGAGTACTGACCAAATGGGTAGCGAGCTTCAAGTAGCTCAAGTTTCTCTACCGCAAGTTGGTAGTTCTCCTCTTTAAGGGCATCAATAGATTGAGTATATAAAGTGTTTTCCGGAATGTCTGGCTTCTCTATTTCTGGCCCAAACAGTGAGCAGGCAGTCGTTAAAAGGCAAAAACTAACTATGGTAAAAATTTTTGTAAAACGCATTGAATATAATCCTGACAACAAGTCGCAGTTATTTTTATTCTGTTTGAAACAGAGTAAGGTCCGCAGAAAACCTAAGAATACAGAGCCCATATTGTAACGGGTTATAGTTGGGAAACAAGTGCTGTTATTTAATCAGTGCACAGGGCCAGTTTCAGGTATAATGCGCCCATAATGTATCCTCAGAAGCCGAAGCCGGAAAGTAAATGTCAGAAAATATAGAGTTAGAGAGCCGTGTTCCCAGTGAATATACCGGTAAACGTTTAGATCAAGTGTTAGCGTTGCAGTTTCCCGAGTATTCACGCTCGCGTTTGACCGCCTGGATTAAAGATGGAGCGGTGCTGGTGGACGGCAAAGTTGTCCGGCCCAGGGAGAAACTCTATGGTGGCGAAAAGATCAAGATAAACGCTGTTGTGGAAGACATGGAAGTGCATCTGGCTGAAGATATACCTATTGAAATAATCTATGAAGACGATGATATTCTAGTAGTGAATAAACCAGCTGGATTAGTAGTGCATCCGGCTGTCGGTAATAGAACCGGCACATTGCTGAATGCTCTATTGCACCATTTTCCAGCTATTGCGCAAGTTCCTCGGGCGGGTATTGTGCATCGTCTGGACATGGACACCACAGGTTTGATGGTAGTGGCAAAAACCATTCAGGCGCAGACAGATTTAGTCAACCAGCTGCAGGATCGTTCTATGGGGCGTGAATACGAGGCAATCACCTATGGAGTGATGACCGGTGGTGGTTGTGTAGAAGAGCCGATGGGGCGTCACGGTACTAACCGGCTTAAAATGGCGGTAGTCTCCATGGGTAAGGAAGCGATCACTCACTTTCGCCTACTGGAGAAATTCCGTGCCCACACCCATATCAGGTTGAAGCTTGAAACCGGCAGAACACACCAAATCAGAGTTCATATGGCGCACATTCATCATCCACTGGTCGGCGATCAAACTTATGGGGGGCGCTCTCGCTTGCCAAAAGGAGTCGAGATAGAAACCGTTGAAGCGCTTCGAGCCTTTAAACGTCAAGCGTTGCATGCCAAAAAGCTCGAGCTGTGGCACCCTGCAACAGGGGAACAAATGAGCTGGGAGATCCCTTTGCCGGATGATTTTTCTCAGCTGTTGGTGGTATTGCAAGAAGATGCCGAAGGCCACGAAGAATACTAATGCGCAAGATTGCTGCCAGTTGGCCCATAGCGAACAATATAGTCGCTTTCACCACTAGCCGAGAGGCTGGGACTAGTGTAGGCCAGTATCAAAGCTTTAATACCGGTCTGCATGTTGGTGATCAGCCAACTGCAGTACATAGCAATCGAGATATACTGCTGACTGAGATGGGTATCTGTGATGCTCAATGGCTAGAGCAAGTGCACGGCATCCAATGTATTAAAGCCACCCGGGATAAGTTAGTTGTCACTGCTGACGCATGTTGGACTGATGAAGCTAATTTGGCCTGCATTATAATGACTGCCGATTGCCTGCCCGTGGCTATTAATCAAGGCGATAATATCGCGGTTGCCCATGCCGGCTGGCGTGGTTTACTGGCAGGGGTGTTAGAATCTAGTTTGCAGCATTTTGATACGCCTGATACAGATATTTGGCTGGGTCCTGCAATTGGTGCCAACGCGTTTGAAGTTGGAGAGGAAGTCCGCGAGTTATTTGTCTGCGATAATCAGGCGACTGCTTCGGCATTTGTAGCATCAAAGCAGCCAAATAAGTGGTTCGCTGACCTTTATCAGTTGGCGAGAACCCGACTAATCGATGTCGGCGTAGATCCACAGCGAATTTACGGTGGCGAGCACTGTACTTTTCAACAGAGTGAACAGTTCTATTCCTATCGTCGTGATGGCAGTACCGGAAGAATGGCAACGGTTATTTATAGAACAGAAAATAGTTAACAAAATTTAACCAGCCGTCATATTTATGCACCATAATTCCTTTCCTTGAATAAAAAAACCTGATTTTTCGTTTTGAAGGTAAAAACGAGCAAATCTATGCACGGCTTTTTCTATACACTATGTCCCAGAACTTCTAGTAACAAATTAACCTTTAGTCACCTACAACTTGCTATCAGCGCCTGTCAGGCACACCGCAAGTTTAAAAGTTAATTTGTCTAAGAACAGATTGATTCAGAGTCCTGATGGAGATGTACAGATGGCAGCAGCAGATTTTTTGTTACAACTAGGTCAACTAACCACTACTAGTGTAGCGTCCTTAACCACGTCATTTACCAATTTGCCAAAGAGTAATTATTTGGACGGTGCTTTCAGACTGCGTCGATACTCTCATTTCACTTACGCAGCAGAATCACTGCAGGAATTACCTATCAAAGCCTTTTCACAAAACCAGGATATTAATGGATTTCAAGGTGATGTGGCCAGAGAGTATCAACCGATAGAGTCTACAGTTGTCAGCAGTAGTGCATTCTCTGAGATGTTCAAAAAGTTTAAGCAAATGGCTGATATCACGGACGAAACACCTATTGAAGTGCATCAAATGCGCATTCTGGGAAAGACAGGCGCCAGCACTGAAGCGGCTCCGGAAGGTATACATCAGGACGGTTTTGATTACCTGGCTGTTTTTGTTATAGAGCGCAAGAACATACAAGGTGGAGAAATATGTGTGCATCCAGGTAAAGAGCAGGCACCAATAATGAAGCACGCCTTCGACAAAGGCGAATTCGTCGTGCTTAACGATCGCCGCTTTTGGCACAGTGCCGCAGCCCTGCAAGCGGCTAATGACGATTTGGCCTACATGGATGTATTTGTACTGACTGCTTAATCTCTAGTTTTATGCTGAGTATTTCTATTCGGAAGTACTCTCAGCCTGCCCCTTTGGTCAGCAGCCACTATTTAAACAGCGTTGTTAAGACACAGGTTCTTTACATTGAGTTGTCTGGGTTAATACTGAGCTTTCTACTTTCTACTTTCTACTTTCTACTTTCTACTTTCTACTTTCTACTTTCTACTTTCTTCATTGTTAATGACAATGCTAAAATCCCTGTAATCATGCAAAGATAATGTTGGAGTTATGGAAAATTTAGATAAAACAGATCGAAAAATATTAGCGCAACTGCAAAAAAACAATAATTTATCTGCGGCCGAAATTGCCGAGCGCGTCGGGCTCTCTCAATCACCTTGCTGGCGGCGGATAAACAGGTTGCAGGAAGAAGGCTATATTAGCGGTGGCGTCGCTACTTTAAACCGCAAGAAACTGGGACTAAAAGTAGTAGTGTTTGTGCAGGTTAAATTATCTATGCACGGTTGGAACATGCTAAACGAGTTCGAAGAGGCTATAGTCAGCTTTCCTGAAGTATTAGAGTGCTGGACTATTTCCGGCGGTATGGACTTTACTTTGCGGGTAGTGACAAAAGACATTGATAGCTATGAACACTTCCTAAGACGTAAGCTGTTGCAATTGCCTCACATCAAAGAAGCGCAGAGTAACTTCACTATGACCGAAGTTAAAAACACCACTGAACTGCCGCTAGAGCTAATTTAGCTTTCAGGTTTAATAGTTGAAGCTGTAGCATACAGATGCACCCAAGCACACTTTCATAAGTGCAGCAGCAATGCTGCGATACAGTCCCTCACTGACGTATGTGATTTCTTAAACACTTGAAATAGAGCTAAAACTCCCAATATAAAAGAGATCCAAAAGCGGTCAACTTTTGAATCTGGCTTAGAGCACTCTAAGTTTAAGGAGTTTGTATGCGCCCAGAAAAATTCACAGCCAAATTGCAACAGGCGATTGGGAATGCTCAGTCACTGGCAATTTCTAAACAACACAATTTAATTGATCCCCTGCATTTACTGGCGGCTATTATTGAGCAGCGCACCAGTACTGTTCATACTCTGTTAGCGAGGTTATTAAATTTACCGCTGTTACAGTCGAATGTCGCCGCAGCCGTTGATGACTTGCCCCGTATTAGTCATGCGGATGCTGATGTGCGTTTATCTCAGCAGTGCAGCACTGTGTTCAATATAGCGGAACGTTTGTCATTACAACGTAATGATCAGTATATAGCGACGGAAATGCTGTTGTTGGCGATGCTAGAAGGTAAAACCGCAGTATCGAAATTACTGGCTAAAGCCGATCTCAAAAAAGCCAAACTACAATCTGAAATAGATAACTTACGCTCTGGTGACACTGTGCAAAATGCTAACGATGAAGATCAAAGACAGGCCCTGAATAATTTTTGCATTGATCTTACCGAGCTGGCCGAACAGGGTAAATTAGACCCTGTGATCGGAAGAGACGATGAAATTCGTCGCGCTATCCAGGTATTGCAGCGGCGCACCAAAAATAACCCAGTGTTAATAGGTGAGCCGGGGGTAGGTAAAACTGCGATAGTCGAAGGGCTGGCACAGCGCATTGTCAATGCTGAGGTCCCTGAGAGTTTGAAGCGCAAGAGGGTACTGTCACTGGATATGGGATCGCTATTAGCCGGGGCTAAATTTCGCGGCGACTTTGAAGAGCGGTTAAAAGCAGTGCTCAAAGAACTGGCGAAAGCAGAGGGCCAGATCATTTTGTTTATCGATGAACTGCACACTATGGTTGGTGCTGGTGGAGGGGAGGGTTCAATAGACGCCGGTAACATGCTCAAACCTGCTCTGGCCAGGGGAGAGCTGCATTGTGTCGGTGCCACTACATTAGACGAATATCGAAAATATGTCGAAAAAGATGCGGCACTGGAGCGACGTTTCCAAAAAGTACTGGTGGATCAACCCGATGAGCAGAGCACTGTGGCGATTTTGCGTGGTTTAAAAGGGCGCTATGAAGTGCACCACGGGGTTGATATCAGTGACTCAGCAATCATATCAGCGGTTAAACTCTCGCAGCGCTATATCACCGATCGACAGCTACCAGATAAGGCTATTGATTTGATCGATGAGGCTGCCTCGGGCATTCGCTTGGAAATGGATTCTAAACCGGAAGAGCTGGATAAGCTGGAGCGGAAAATTATCCAGTTGAAAATGGAGCGCGAGGCACTGAAAAAAGAGCGCGATAAAGAAGCTAAGCAGCGGTTGCAAGAGTTGGTTGAAAACATTGATGAGCTGCAGAAATCTTTTGCCGATTTAGAAGAAATCTGGTTAGCCGAAAAAGCGGTTTTCCAAAGTGCTCAGCATATTAAAGAGCAGTTAGATGCAGCCCATATTGAGATGCAGCAGGCAAGCCGTGCCGGCGATCTGAGCAAGATGTCACAAATTCAGTACGGCTCAATTCCCGATTTGCAAAAACAACTGGCGGTTGCTGCAGAAGCTGAGCGTCACGCTGAGAAAAATAACCAGTTGCTACGCAATAAAGTCGGCGAAGAGGAAGTTGCTGAAGTAGTCAGCCGCTGGACCGGTATCCCGGTACACAAAATGTTGCAAGGTGAAAGGCAGAAACTGCTGGTCATGGAAAGCGAGTTGCAAAAAAATGTTATAGGTCAAGATGAGGCAGTAATCGCTGTCGCCAATGCGGTGCGCCGTTCCAAAGCCGGACTCTCTGATCCTAACAGACCCAACGGTAGTTTTCTGTTTTTAGGGCCGACCGGGGTAGGTAAAACGGAACTGTGCAAAACCTTGGCACAGTATCTGTTTGATACTAAAGAGGCGATGGTGCGTATCGATATGTCAGAGTTTATGGAGAAACACTCTGTTGCCAGGCTAATTGGTGCACCTCCAGGTTACGTCGGTTATGAGGAGGGTGGCTACCTGACTGAAGCGGTACGACGTAAGCCTTATTCAGTGCTGCTCTTAGATGAGGTGGAAAAGGCCCACCCAGATGTCTTTAATATATTGTTACAGGTATTAGAGGATGGTCGATTAACCGACGGTCAGGGCCGCACAGTAGACTTCAGGAACACTATAGTAGTGATGACCTCTAATTTAGGCTCGCAGCTGATTCAAAACTTTAAAGCCAGTGACGACTATCCATTAATGAAAGCTGCGGTAATGGGAGAAGTGACTAATCACTTTAGGCCGGAGGTCATTAATCGCATCGATGAGCTGGTGGTATTCCAATCATTAGCAAAACCTGAAGTAGCTAAAATAGCAAAGATTCAATTGTCACAGCTGCAACAGCGATTGGCCGAGAAAAACCTTAGCCTGAGACTGTCAGAGAAAGCGCTGCAACAACTAGTGGAATTAGGCTTCGACCCCAGCTTTGGCGCCAGGCCATTAAAACGGGCAATTCAGCAGTGGCTGGAAAATCCATTGGCGCAAGCTTTGTTGTCTGGGAAGTATAGCCCGGGAGCTGAAATTCTCGTTGATATATGTGAGGGTGAATTTAGCTTCAACTGATTTTCAAACAGGGCATTGGTGACACTGATGTCCTCAACCTCTTTCGAAAGTCTCCAGAGTATGAAACCAAAACAGTTGGCACTGCGTACCCTTAAGTAGTGATAGTGTTTTGTAACTTTGGATCATCGACATGCCGGCAACGCCAGAAATAATTAATAGTTTACAGACGGTTATTGAGCAATTATCAGCCGCAAACTCTGATAAACAGCGCCAGGAAATAATTGAAAACGGTCATATTGGCTTAACTGAACTAGGCCCTTTTCATCATTATGGAAGTTCGGGATATGGTAGAAACCTTATTTACACGGGCGCTGAGTTTGAAATAATTTTACTTTGCTGGCAACCCCAACAGTTTTCAACTCCCCACGATCACAACGGCTCACTCTGCATTATGCAGTGTGTTAGTGGTGAGTTGATCGAACAGCGTTATCAGCTGCAGGCTTGTGCTGACAACCATTGTATTCTCAGTCCCACTGAGCTGATGACGTTGTCAGATGGACAAGTCACTTCAATTAGCGATCAACAGGGGTTACACAAACTGGGTAATGCCACTATGACAGCCGCCTGTTCGCTGCATTTTTATTTCCCACCGATTCACAGCGCCAACGCCTACAGTGAACAAGATGGTGGTCAAAAAACTGTGTTTAGTTCGTTTACCAGCGAATACGGTGTAAAAATAGCAGAGACAGAATCTGAAAAAGTACAATTACAGGTCGTCAGATAACTCAAAGGCTGTATAGATTTAAGCTGCAGCTGTTGAACTTATTCACATCTAATGAAACTGATCTGCTAGAATAACGACCTATTTGTTATCGGTCCCCGAGGTTCTCTTGTTAAGTTATCAACACAGCTATCACGCTGGAAATTTTGCCGATGTGCACAAACATCTGACCTTGTCTTTAATCTTAGAGTCCCTGAATAAAAAGCCCAAACCTTGGAGTTACTTCGAGACTCATGCCGGTACCGCCCTGTATGATTTGACTGCTGAAAATGCCACCAAAACCGCAGAGTTTAAGCAGGGCATAGCTAAGTTACAGGGGATGGAACTGCCCGATCTGTTTGACCCATATCTGCAGGTTGTCAGGCAATTAAATGACAGTGGCAATCCCTGTGACAAATACCCAGGCTCACCTTGGTTTGCCAATCAAGCAGCCCGTGAAATCGATAAAATTTCTCTGATGGAATTGCACCCTGGCGAGTATCGGCAACTGAAAACGGTATTTAGTCGCCATAACGCTGTCGCCGTGCACCATCGGGACGGTTACGAGGGGGTGTTGAGCCTGCTGCCGCCAAAACCTAATCGCGGACTAGTGCTGATAGATCCCTCTTATGAGGTGAAAAGCGAATATGTGCAAGTGGCAAAATTCATCGATAAAGCCTATCAGCGCTGGAGCAATGGCTGCTTTGCAATTTGGTATCCGCTATTAAAAGCGGGTAATCATCGGGAAATGTTGCGAAAAATCAAATTGTCCGGTATCCGTAAAGTATTGCAGGCCGAGTTTTATGTGAAATCTGCAGCTGATGAGCGTATGTATGGCAGCGGTATGTTATTGATCAACCCACCCTGGCACTTAGAGCAACAACTACAGCAGCTCAGTGAATCACTGTATCTACATTTAGCTGAAAATTCCGCAGCGCGACCGGAGATTCAATGGTTGGTGCCTGAGTAGAACTGGATTGGACAATTGTGACCCAATAGTATTTGCTATTACAGTCGGCAGGGGATTAATCAGAAAATTACCCATAAAAACGGGTTACATCAACATCAACCCGTTACAAAATAAGTGCTTTTAGTAAAGAGCGTTGGCGTCTTTAGCCATATCAATCAGTAAGTCTATAAATATACTATCAGCCTCTGAGTGCTCAACGGGGATTTTGATGTTAGTGGTGGCCGACAACTCATCGGCAATTAGTACATGTGCGTTGCTATCGTTATAGTGTTTTGTTGCTATTGCCAACGCAAGGCTACAAATTTCTGGCTCAGAAAAAATCTTGCGAATTAGCAGCGCCATCTCGTTGATGGCGCGTTCTTTATTAATTACATCTGCACTTAACATGCTTATCTCCTCGAAATATATACGCTAAATATACCGCTGTCTGCATCGTTGCGCATCTGAATATTAATATATTAGTACGTTTCATTCTTTTTGGATGATTTATCGCCTTTGGCAGAAGTAGATTGGTTGTATCAAGAGAGGCAAAATGCGAGAATATTTTCCTTAATTTAGCGGCTCGCAAAAAATTAATATTCACTATCGCCTAGTAGGTAACCCCGAGCGGCAATTTTGTGAGAGAGCAAACCCAGCTTAGTCCAGAAGTCTGTCGGTAGAGACGATCCTCTTGCCTTCATTCATATGAACGTAGTCACAAGTGGCAACATGCAAACAAGTTAGAGTCAGCTCTGTAAGCCAGAGGCTCACTGTATTTATTAGCATGTCCACAGACAATGGAATTGCCATCACTAGCAGTTAGTGTAACAACACAGTTGTAGTTATGTTTTTCCTACAGAATTTCTGAACTGTTCATCCGCCGAGTTTTACGGCGTAGATTTGAGGGTATAAAAGTGGAATTATTATCAGGCGCAGAAATGTTGATTCGCGCCTTGCAAGATCAAGGTGTAAATAAAATTTACGGCTACCCGGGTGGTTCCGTACTACATATTTATGATGCGCTATTTCAGCAGCAGGAAATTCAGCACATATTAGTGCGGCACGAGCAGGCTGCCACGCACATGGCCGATGCTTTTGCCCGTGCCACCGGAAAGGCAGGTGTAGCTTTAGTGACATCTGGCCCTGGAGCGACTAACGCAATCACTGGGATAGCCACCGCTTACACGGATTCTATCCCTATGGTGGTGATTACCGGTCAAGTACCTAGTCATCTGATCGGTGAAGATGCCTTCCAGGAAACTGACATGATAGGTATCAGTCGACCTGTAGTGAAACACAGTTTCAGTGTGAAGCACCCTTCAGAAATTCCGGGGATCGTGAAAAAAGCTTTTCATATCGCCGAGTCTGGTCGTCCCGGACCTGTGGTCATAGATGTCCCGAAGGACATGACTAACCCGACCGATAAGTTTGAATACAGTTTTCCAAAAACAGTCAAAATGCGCTCTTACAATCCAGTTGCCAAAGGGCACAGTGGGCAAATTAAGAAAGCCTTTGATCTGTTAGTTGCCGCTAAGCGTCCGGTCATTTACGCCGGGGGCGGAGTAATTATTGGCCGCGCTTGCGAAGAGTTAATCGAAATAGCTAAAACCTTAAACTATCCAGTGACTAATACTTTGATGGGCCTAGGTGGTTTCCCAGGTACCGATCGTCAGTCAGTGGGAATGTTGGGCATGCACGGTAGCTACGAGGCGAACATGACCATGCACCACAGCGATTTGATTTTCGCCGTGGGTGTACGTTTTGATGATAGGGTAACTAACGGCCTGGATAAGTTCTGTCCTACTGCGAAAATTATCCATATTGATATAGATCCAACGTCTATCTCTAAAACTGTGCGAGCAGACGTGCCTATTGTCGGACCGGCCAAAATAGTTTTGCAAGATTTCTTGAAATTAATCAAAGGCAGTAAAAAACAGCCTGATACGCAAGCGATTAAAACTTGGTGGCATCAGATAGATGAATGGCGAGCCCGTCACGGTGGCCGTTTCTTAACGGACGATTCAGAGTTGATGAAGCCGCAACAAGTGATTCAGATGTTGAGCCAAGTAACGAATGGCGACGCTTATGTTTGCTCAGATGTGGGTCAGCATCAAATGTTCGCCGCGCAATACTACAAGTTCAATAAACCCAACCGTTGGATAAATTCTGGTGGACTGGGGACAATGGGTTTTGGTTTTCCAGCAGCTATGGGCGTTAAACTCAATTTTCCGGACGCGGATGTGGCTTGTGTAACGGGTGAGGGCAGTATTCAGATGAATATTCAAGAGCTCTCAACTTGTAGCCAATACGACATACCGGTCAAAATTATCTGTTTAAACAATGGCTCATTAGGCATGGTGCGTCAGTGGCAAGATATGAATTATGAATCTCGCCACTCGCACTCTTACATGGAGTCTCTGCCCGATTTTGTTAAATTGGCCGAGGCCTATGGCCATGTAGGGATGAAAGTTGATAAATTCACCGATCTGGAAGGGGCGATGACGGATGCTTTTGCTATGAAGGACAAGTTAGTCTTTATGGACATTACAGTAGACCCGTTTGAGCATGTCTATCCAATGCAAATACCTCGTGGCTCGATGCGTGATATGCTGCTTTCTAAGACAGAGAGGACTTAATCATGCGTCATATATTATCGGTTTTATTAGAAAATGAGCCAGGTGCACTATCTCGGGTGGTCGGTTTATTCTCACAGCGAAACTTTAATATTGAGTCCCTGACGGTTGCGGCAACGGACGATATCACGCTCTCTCGTATCACTATCACTACCACAGGTACTGATAAGTTAGTTGAGCAAGTGACCAAGCAGCTAAATAAGTTAGTCGACGTAGTGAAAGTGGTCGATCTGACTGAAGGGGATCATATTGAACGCGAACTCATGCTGATTAAGTACAAAGCAGCCGGAGCTCAGCGTGAAGAGATTAAGCGTACTGCTGATATCTTTCGCGGTCAGATTATTGATATCACTCCTAGCACTTATACCGTGCAGTTGGTGGGCTCCAGTCGCAAGCTTGACGCTTTTATCGAGGCGATGGATACCGCCAATTTGATTGAAGTAGTACGGACCGGGGTTTCTGGCATCGCTCGCGGCGACAAAGTACTCAGCGTTTAGATTTGTGTTAACGATCTGAAAAAACCCGCCCCGGCGGGTTTTTTTATGTCTTGGATATTTACTGTTGTATTAACTGCCAGCCATCATGGCTTTAATTGCCAAAAAGCTTGAACGAGCGGATTCTTTAATTTTTTTTCCAGGGTAAATAGCCCTATATTAAAAGCGGGTAAGCTTTTAGGTGGGGTCACTATTTTCACCGAATCTTGTAACGGGCTGTTGATCAATACAATTTTCGGCACAATGCCTACCCCGAAACCTAAACTCACCATGCTAACAATGGCTTCATTACCAGCGACTTGGGCGTAAATTTTAGGTTTTACCTGAAACTCGCGGAACCAGTGGTCGGCATGTTTTCTCGCAACTCCCTGCTCGGTGAGAATCATTGGGATTTTCGACCAGCACTGAGCCATCAAAGAAAGCTGCTGATTGTTGGCCAGGTTTATCAGTTGTTGATTGTCCCTGGGGGCTATGAATAACAATTCGGAACTGGCGATCGATTGAAAGATCACCCCCTTAGGCAGATTGTCCGGCAGTGCGCCCATGGTGATGTCCTCACTCCCCGTCAGTGTCTTGTTGACAGCGGACTCAGAATCACCGGTGTGTAACTTGATTTCAACTTGCGGGTAGTTGAGCCTAAAGCGTTTAAGGATATCGTATAAAAAACTATAGCTAGCAGTGACAGAACAATAAACACTGAGCTCTCCACGCAGTATCTGGTTGTTATCTTGCAGTGAAGAGCGGATGGCTTCCCAGCGGTTGATACTGTCGTTGGCATAGTGAACAAAGTCTCTGCCAGCTTTGGTCAGGGAGACACTGCGGTTATCTCTCTCAAATAACTTCACCCCCAAATTGTTTTCCAATTGCATAATATTGCGGCTTAAGGCGGATACGCTGATATGAGACAATTCACTGGCGCGACCGAAGTGTAAAGTGTTTGCTAAATTCAAGAAAAGTTTTAAGTTTTTTATTTCCATCAAGCCTATTCTCAGACAGCTGTTTATTAATGGCTAAGTATTGGGGAGTTATACAAGCCGATACTGCATGTTACTAGGCTATTGGTATATTCACTACCAATAGCAAGATTTGCAGCGCATAAAGCTGCTTGAATAGAGTGCTGTAAGCAGAGCTTTGCTAGAATAATCCGGGCCCTGTTAAGAAAGTCATCGTTAGTTGTATCCAAAAATGCTTTTTATTCGTATCTACATTAATGACTAAATACAATTAAGGTCAGTGACTAACAAAAACCAGGTGAGTTATGCTTATAAAACAACAACCGAAAATTCTATCTTCTGAAATTACCGCTGAAACTATTTATCAACAGCGTCGCAATTTTATCAAATCGACATTAGCGGTGACTGCGGCATTGGCGACTCCCTCAGTTGCTGCCTTAAGTGATTATCAGATAGAAGAAGGGCAGCAGTTATACCCGGGCCCCGATTGGTTACAGAAAAAATTACAGGCATCGCAAAAACATGCGCAGTATCAGGCTGTGGACAAATTGACCCCCTACCGGGACGTGATCAGTTACAATAATTTTTATGAATTTGGTTTTGATAAAAGTGATCCGGCGCAGAAGGCACAAAATTTTATCACCGATCCCTGGAAAGTTGAAGTTAGCGGTGAAGTGGCAAAGCCTGGCTCCTATCACTTAGAAGATTTTGTAGCGCCGCATATGCTGCAGGAGAGGATTTATCGGATGCGCTGTGTGGAAGCCTGGTCGATGGTGATACCTTGGGTAGGCATTCCACTGGCAGAAGTGATCAAGCGCTTTGAGCCAACCAGCAAAGCTAAATATGTTGAGTTCACTACCTTGCATGATCCGCAGCAAATGCCACAGCAAGATTCATACTTCGGCACTTTAGATTGGCCTTATGTTGAGGGCTTGAGACTGGATGAGGCGATGAACCCACTGGCATTTTTAGCCACTGGTTTGTACGGACAGGCACTACCGCCACAAAACGGTGCCCCTTTAAGGTTAGTGGTACCCTGGAAATACGGTTTTAAGGGAATTAAATCTATCGTCAAAATACGCTTCACTGAAAAGATGCCGGTAAATACCTGGAATAAAACGGCTCCCAGAGAATACGGCTTCTATGCCAATGTAAATCCACAAGTTGATCACCCGCGCTGGAGCCAGGCAACTGAGCGCCGCTTGCCTTCCGGGTTATTCAGTCCCAACAGAATAAAGACCCTGCCCTTTAATGGCTATGCTGAAGAAGTAGCCCATCTGTACAAAGGTATGGACTTAACTAAATGGATATAACACCCAAAACTGTACAGAGGCTAATCTGGTGGGTGGTATTTAGCCTGTCATTAACCCCTGCTCTAAATTTACTTTTAAAAACAATCAGCCAAAACTTAGGTGCAGACCCCGCCAAAGAAATTGTTTTAGAGCTCGGAACATGGGCGATAAATTTCCTCTGGCTCAGTTTAGCCATCACGCCTGTGCGCAAATTATTTGGCTGGCGCTCGGTGCTGAAATTTCGACGTATGTTAGGGCTGTATTGCTACTTTTACGCGACATTGCATTTGTTGGCATTTGCCACTTTCATTATTGGCTGGGATCTACAGGTACTTCTGCAAGAACTGACCGAGCGACCCTATGCAGTGGTTGGCTTCATTGCCTTATTACTGTTAACACCACTGGCTATCACTTCAACTAAAGCCATGCAGCGGCGTCTAAAAAAGAACTGGGTGAGCTTACATAAACTGGTGTATGTTATTGCCCTGTTGGTGCTCTTGCATATAATATGGCAAGTACGCTCCGATTTCTCCGAGGCATTGTGGTACGGGTTATTGTTATTTTGGCTGTTAGCTTACCGCTATTATAAAAGCGCCTCATCTGCAAGGCGTAGTGCTAAAAACAAAATAGCTAGTGCTGTAGGGATGAAGGCCCATCGCTAGCTGAGCAGTAATTTATCATAACGTGAATGCATTCAATTAGTTATTATCGGTCAATGTAAGCTAAATCACATAAAAGAATCGCACCCAATCCTTGGCTAAACCGGCAATGATAGTGCGATTATCTGCCACTGCTCTCCTTCTTCTATTTAGGAACAAAGTGGTTGATTGCTTAACTTTTCGGCCGTTAAAATACTAGGGCAGCAGTCTTTTGATATCGATGTACAAAGAGGATTTGTCATATGTCAGATGTAAGTTCTAAGAACAAAAAAAAACTCAGTTGGTCACATATGTTACTCAGTGTCTGTAGTGCTTTCTTCGGCGTACAGTCGGACAAAAATCGTTCAGCTGACTTTACATCGGGGCGGATTTGGCCATTTATTGTGGTGGGGCTATTCGTCGTTGTTGTTTTCATTTTAGTATTAGTGGCAGTCGTAAAATTTGTTTTATATTGAATAATGTACAAATAATGGTCTCCATAAAGAGTCATAAATTTTAAAAAATCATACTGTATCTTTGCCGCGACAATATTTACATAATGTTTTTAACCCTCTGCGCTTAATAAATGCAACTTGCAAACCTGCCGCTGCGATCAAGCAGCATCACCAGTCAAGTAAAAGATTGATTATTTTTTGTCCAGCATTGAGAATAATTTTAAAAAAATTAATGACATTTACTTTGATTTATATAAATAAATCTGCCTATAATTTGTTCAATATCAAGAAAAAAAAGATCATGAAGTCATGGAAATTACGGCCATAAGAGCCAATCCTAGCCCATGTAGTACTACTGTAAATATAATCATAAAAAAACAGTAGATTTGACTTTGATAGGCTTTCTGCGCCGCTTTCTATTTTTGAAGGAGACAGAAAGTGACAATGAAGTTGCTATATTCAGCGAAAAATATACTGAGCTTTTCTCAATTAAAGCTTGTGATGCTTTTATTATTTGCTATTCCATCTGCGCATGCCGACTGGCAGTTAAATATGCGTGAGGGTGTGACAGAAATTAGTCGCACAATCTATTCTTTGCACATGACCATCTTTTGGGTCTGTGTCGTTATCGCCGCTGTGGTGTTTGGTATAATGCTGTACTCGGTGATTTATCACCGCAAGTCTCGCGGCGCCAAAGTGCACAATTTCCATGAAAACGTTTATGTCGAGATCGCCTGGACCGTAATTCCAATGGTGATACTCATTGGCATGGCTATCCCCGCCACTGGTACTTTGAAAAAAATGTACGATCAGAGCGATTCCGAAATCCATATTCAAGTTACGGGTTATCAGTGGAAATGGCGCTATCAGTATTTAGAGGAGGACGTTGATTTTTTCTCTTCAATGGCAACACCTCTCGCTCAGATAAACAACCAAGAGCCAAAAACTGAAAACTATCTGTTGGAAGTTGATAATCCGTTAGTACTGCCAATCGGCAAGAAAGTGCGCTTTTTGATTACCTCAAACGATGTTATTCACTCTTGGTGGGTGCCTGATTTTGCGGTGAAAAAGGACGCCATCCCCGGTTTTATCAATGAGTCTTGGGCAATACCTGAGGAGGTCGGCATCTACCGTGGCCAGTGTGCTGAACTCTGTGGTAAAGACCACGGCTTTATGCCAATAGTTGTTGAAGTAAAATCTCAAGTTGATTACGAAGCCTGGTTAGCGGGTCAGAAATTGGCGCAAATAGAAACGGCAAAATCTGCTGAGAAACGTTGGACCTTAGATGAGCTCATGGTAACCGGTAAAGAGGTTTACACTAAATCTTGTGGCGCTTGTCACCAGGCCTCAGGAGAAGGTATTCCCGGTGTTTTCCCCGCACTTAAAGGTAGCAGCATAGTACAAGGTGACCCCTTAGAGCATATTAATATTGTACTTAACGGTAAAGCGGGTACGGCAATGCAGGCATTTAGTGATCAGTTGAGTGCCGTAGAGCTAGCCGCCGTAATCACTTACGAGCGCAACGCCTGGGGTGACGCATTGGGCGATATTATTTCACCGAGCCAAATTGCAAAATTGAAGCAGTAGGAGTCCGATATGACGACAGGGACAGAGCAGATAACAGCAGCAGAAATTGAAACCGCTGAGGCGGGGCAAAATGAATCTTTTGAAGGCGTGCTAGCAGATACCGATAAGCATACTGATGAAACTGAGCACCATCACGGTCCGGCGAAAGGTATAAGTCGCTGGTTCTTTACCACTAATCACAAAGATATAGGGTCTATGTATCTGTGGTTTAGTCTGGCAATGTTTATGGTTGGCGGCTGCATGGCGCTAATGGTACGCACCGAATTGTTTCAGCCGGGGTTGCAGTTTATTGAGCCTGACTTCTTTAATCAAATGACCACTATGCATGGTTTGATCATGGTCTTTGGAGCGGTCATGCCCGCTTTTGTCGGGCTGGCCAACTGGATGATTCCAATGATGGTAGGTGCTCCGGATATGGCGCTGCCAAGGCTAAACAACTGGAGCTTTTGGATATTGCCATTTGCCTTCAGCATTATGTTAATGACCTTGTTTATGGAAGGCGGTGGTCCCAATTTCGGGTGGACTTTTTATGCACCACTGTCGACTACCTTCGCTCCTCCCTCTGTTACTTACTTTATTTTTGCCGTACATATGATGGGAATCAGTTCCATCATGGGGGCAATAAATGTCATAGTGACTATCCTTAATATGCGTGCTCCCGGCATGAATATGATGAAGTTGCCGCTGTTTGTCTGGACCTGGTTAATTACCGCATTCCTGCTTATTTTAGTGATGCCGATATTAGCGGGGGTAGTGACTATGATGTTGATGGATATTCATTTTGGCACCAGTTTCTTTAACGCCGCTGGTGGTGGAGATCCGGTACTTTTCCAACACATTTTCTGGTTCTTTGGTCACCCTGAAGTTTACATAATGATACTGCCGGCGTTTGGTATTGTCAGTGAAATTATTCCCACTTTTGCGCGTAAAAAGCTCTTTGGTTATAGCTCCATGGTATATGCGACTTCCTCAATCGCCTTCCTGTCGTTTATCGTCTGGGCTCACCACATGTTTACGGTGGGAATGCCCCTGGCAGGGGAGCTTTTTTTCATGTTCGCAACTATGCTGATAGCAGTGCCTACTGGAGTAAAAGTCTTTAACTGGGTAGCTACCATGTTTCGCGGCTCTATGACTTTTGAAACGCCGATGCTCTTTGCGCTGGCTTTTGTGGTGCTGTTCAGTATAGGTGGCTTTTCTGGATTGATGCTGGCCATCGCTCCGGCAGATTTTCAGTATCACGATACCTATTTTGTGGTAGCGCATTTTCACTATGTGTTAGTGCCAGGTTCTATATTTTCGATAATGGCGGCAACCTATTACTGGCTACCTAAATGGACCGGTAACTACTACAACGAAAAAATGGGAAAAATACATTTTTGGTTGAGCTTTATCGGCATCAACATCACCTTTTTCCCAATGCATTTTGTCGGTCTGGCTGGTATGCCGCGGCGCGTTCCTGACTATGCACTGCAGTTTGCTGACTTTAATGCCATATCGACAGTGGGCGCATTTATGTTCGGCTTCTCACAGTTACTGTTTATCTACAACGTGGTTTGCTGTATTCGTAAGAAAAATCAGGCCAGTAAGCAGGTCTGGGAAGGGGCACATGGCTTAGAGTGGACTTTGCCTTCACCGGCTCCCTATCATTCTTTTACCAAACCACCAAAAGTGGACTAAATTATGGCTGTGACTAATAACAAATTAATATTCAAACTCCTAGGTAGCACTTTGCTGATGTTTGGCTTTGGTTTCGCGTTAGTCCCGTTGTATGACGTTTTTTGTCAGGTGACTGGCATTAACGGCAAAGTGGATTTGACCCCGGGTGCATACTCAAAAAGTAGTGATTCCAATAGAGAAATTAAAATTCAGTTTATCGCCGTCAACAATGAAGCGATGCCCTGGAAATTTAAGCCCCAAGAGTATTCGATGACGGTGAAGTTGGGTCAGACTTACTCGACGGCATATATTGCCAGTAATTCAACCGCCAATTATATGGTGGCCCAGGCAGTGCCTTCAGTTTCGCCTTCTGAAGCTGCTGCCTATTTACAAAAAGTTGACTGTTTTTGTTTTAACCGCCAACCGCTGGAGGCGGGTGAGCGCAAAGAGATGGGGTTAGCGTTTAACATATTGCCTGACATGCCGGCACATATTAAGACTATTACCCTTTCTTATACTTTATTTGATATTACCCAAGCGAGTAGCAAGGTTTTGGCAAGTACTAATTGATGATAAAAGTTGCAATTGATCAGTAAACCATACCGGGTGAACCACGATAGGTATTATGAGGAGTAATAATAGATGGATTCGCAAACGCAAGAATACCAAGAGTACTACGTTCCAACGCAAAGCTATTTCCCGATAGTCGCGTCGGTAGCGCTGTTTTGTTTAGCCTTTGGTGCAGCATCAGTATTAACAGCCGTAGGCAATACGGGTGATATGGGCATGATAATGCTATTCATCGGCTTTATATTGCTCTTTTTCATAATTATTAGTTGGTTCAGTAAGGTTGCAGCAGAAAGCCGTGATGGCCTATATTCTGCGCAAATGGACGTCTCTTTTCGCTGGGGTATGGGCTGGTTTATATCGTCCGAAGTGATGTTTTTCGCTGCATTTTTCGGAGCACTTTTCTATATTAGAGTGTTTTCGGTCCCCTGGTTAGGCGGTGAAGGAGATAAAGGCGTTTCTAACATGTTATGGGAAGGGTTTGTTAATCAGTGGCCATTAATGACCACTCCGGATCCAAGCTTGTTCAAAGGGCCTGCACAAGTAGTTGATCCCTGGCACATACCTCTGCTAAATACCATATTACTGATTTCATCCAGTCTCACCCTAACCTTATCGCATAAGGCGCTGAAGCTGAATAACCGAACTTGGACTTCAATATGGCTGGCAGTTACCGTAGTGCTGGGCGCGGTGTTTTTATATTACCAAGTGCTCGAATATCATGAGGCTTATACTGAATTGGGCCTAACGTTATCTGCCGGAATCTATGGCTCAACCTTCTTTATCTTGACCGGCTTTCACGGACTCCATGTCACTATAGGCACTATCATGTTGCTGTGCATTTTAGTGCGAGTGCTGGAAGGTGAGTTTACTGGCAAGAAACATTTTGCCTTTGAGGCGGTTGCTTGGTACTGGCATTTTGTCGATGTGGTATGGGTGGGGCTGTTTATTTTTGTCTATATCCTCTAGCTGGAGCTGATCTGCTATAACCCGTGGGGAGTCAATTCCCCAGAGTAAAACCCATAAACAAGTACCAAAATTAAGGTGATGGTTAAGCCGACCCGAACAAATAACATATTCACTGTTCTATGGCTTTTATTGTCATCCTTCATTAAGAAAAAAAAGCTAGAACATAGCGACGCGATAATGGCGAGAAATAGAATAACAATAATATATTTCATGGTTTCTGTCCGGTAACGAGAATCTGTATGAGTAAAGCGGAAAAACTGAAGGCTAGCAAGTTAATTGTACTGATTCTAGTGCTGGGATTAGTGTTGTTATTGATATCTTTAGGTTTTTGGCAGTTAGACAGAGCAAAACAGAAAGAAATCTTAATCGAACAATGGCATCAGCCTGCAATTCAGATCAAGTTTCCACTGGCTGGGGATGCGGATGATTACTACCAAAAAATTGAGATCTCAGGAAGGCTGGATCGACAGCATTTATTTTTACTCGATAATCGAACTCGTCAAGGCAAAGTCGGCTATGAGTTACTGGCGCTGCTTAAAGTGCAACAGGACTCTTGGGTTTTGGTTAATTTAGGCTGGCTGGCAGCAGGTTCGGATCGTTCAAAATTGCCGGTTATACAGCTGCCCGCTGGTGAGCTAAAAGTTAGTGGTTGGTTAAAAAAAGTTAACAGAGCTTTTCAATTGCAAACTGATGCATGGAGCACGAGTTGGCCGAAGAGAATACAACAAGTAGAAATGTTGAAAATCGCTAAAGTGAGAGGAATTAAAAATATATATAAAAACATACTGTTAGCAGAAAAGCCCCTGGTCGCTGGCTTAGTCACCGACTGGAAGCCAGTAAACATGAGCGTCGCAAAGCATATTGGCTACGCTTTTCAATGGTTTTTAATGGCAATTGTGCTTTGCGCACTGTTGTTTTGGTTGTGGCGGTACAGCAAATTAGAGAAGGGAGAAAAGGCTTATGAGTAGTAACACAAACAAGGTGACTTTTTGGCTGATATGGTTGGTGGGTGTTGTTCCTATGGCTGTGGCCTTCTTTATGTATTACACCGGGATGCTAAGTCCTTCAAACACTGTAAATCACGGCGAACTGATTAAGAGCCAAAGCTTAACTCAATGGCAATTGCAATATCAAGATCAGGCATGGCAGCAGAGCAGTCAGTGGCAGATATTGCACACTCAGCCTGTGCCTTGCCAAAGTCAAGAATGTGAAAATTGGAGCAGTACTCTACCTAATGTGATCAAATTGTTGGGCAAAGACAGCGATCGAGTAGTGCTACAGCAAGTGGGGAAACTGCAGACAATGCTACAGACAAGCAAATTGTCAGAGCTGGGAGAAGCGGTATGGATAGTCGACCCGAACGGGAACTTAGTGATGCGTTATTCACCAGAATTAACCCCCAAACAATTACTACAAGATCTAAAGAAATTACTTAAAGTCTCCGGGATTGGTTAGGGAGGTAGAGTGTGAGCCCGCAGACACGACAGAGGATTTGTAGGCATGTTTCCTTAGTGTTATAGAGGATGGTAAATGGATCAAAATATAATAATAAATACCGCAGCAGCGGGATCTGAGCAATATCGGAATATGGCGATAAAACTAGTTAATTACGCCATTGTATTGGTATTGCTGGTGGTGTTGATGGGCGGCTGGACCAGAATAAACGATGCAGGTCTTAGCTGTCCTGACTGGCCCGGCTGTTTTGGTCAATTAACAGTGCCTAATTCCAATGCTGAAATTACTGCAGCCAATAATTTGTACCCACAAATTGCCGTAGAACAGAGCAAAAGTTGGCTGGAAATGATCCATCGTTATTTGGCGGGTACTCTTGGCTTGTTGATTTTGGCCTTGGCGCTGATAGCTGCAAAGCTGCGCCGTATTACAAATTATCCACATTGGTTGAGTCTTAGTTTGTTGGTATTAGTGGTATTTCAGGCTCTGCTTGGAATGTGGACAGTCACTCTCAAACTGTTACCTATAATAGTGACCGCGCATTTGTTTGGAGGGCTGCTAACAACGGTGTTGTTGCTGTTGTTACGCGGAAAAATTACCTCGCAAAAAATCTATCGTCAGCAGTGGCAGGTTCCCAACTATGCCCTTTTAGCTGGGCTAGTGATTTTGTTCTTACAGATTTTATTGGGAGGATGGACCAGTAGTAATTATGCCGGCTGGGGATGTAGCGATTGGCTGGCATGTAATCCGGGTCTGGATATCGAATATAACTTTTCAAATGCTTTTGCCATTACCTTAGATACTACCTACTCCCATCAGGGGGGGCAGTTGCCCTTGGCTGAACGCGGTGCAATACAGATCAGTCACCGTGTTGGTGCGTTACTGGTGGTGTTGTATTTTGCGGCTGTTTATATATTTGTGGCCAGGCATCAGCCCTGGAAAAATTACTTCATCGCACTATTGCTATTAACGCTGCTGCAAATAGTAATAGGGCTGTTAAATATCTTGTGGGCAATCCCCACATCTTTGGCAATGGCGCATCATTTCGTTGCAGTATTAATGCTTGTAGGCACCACCATGTTGTTGGCGCGTAGTTTTTCTCACCCATCAGGAGAGTCAGTAGATGCTGAAACAAAATTTATCGACCGTTAGTCAATCAAATACAGGTCTGCACATCGCAGATTTTCTAGCCCTTTGTAAGCTAAAAGTAGTGGCAGTTATGTTGATAACTTCACTGGTGGGGATGTTGTTGGCCAGTGATACAATGCCGTTACTTTCAACTATGTTGATAGGTTTGCTGGGGATTGGTTTAGTGACAAGTTCAGGGGCAGCGATAAATCACGTGATGGATCAAAAAATTGACCAGGCGATGGCCAGAACTCAATGGCGGCCATTACCTCAAGGTAAGGTATCAAGTCAGCAGGCATTAATTTTCGCCCTGGCTATTGGTGCCATAGGCCTTTATCTGTTGGCGGTATTCATCAATCCCTTAACTGCCTGGCTTACATTGTTCTCTTTAGTAGGTTATGCCGTAGTCTATACCGTTTGGCTAAAGCGGGCGACGCCACAAAATATTGTAGTGGGAGGGATAGCAGGTGCTGCTCCACCGCTACTGGGCTGGACTGCCGTAAGTGGCGAAGTGACCGCCAATAGCCTATTGCTAGTGCTGATTATTTTTGCTTGGACGCCGCCGCATTTTTGGGCTCTGTGTTTAGCCAGAAAGAAAGATTACGCTAAGGCTGATATCCCTATGCTGCCCATAACTCATGGAGAGCGCTATACAAAACTGCACATCGTGCTCTACAGTGTAATAATGGTGTTGACGACTGTGTTGCCGTTCCTGACAGGCATGGCTGGGATACTCTATCTGATTTTAGTATCAGGCTTGAATCTACGCTTTTTACAATGGTCATATAGAGTCTATAAAGATGTCAAAAATAGCCAAATGGCCATGTTTAGATACAGTATTAGCTATCTGATGTTGCTGTTTGCAGCGCTATTAGTCGATCACTATTTTTATCAATTAATAATAAATACTTAAGGGAGAAAATGGTTCTGGCTATAAATAACTAATGTGGCAACTAACTTAAGGTTGATGTGTGCTACATCTAATCAAAGGAGATGCATTATGTTTATAAATCATATGGTAGGAATGTTTTATCACCCCAAAGAGGAATGGGGAACAATTCATCAGGAACGCTACAGTGTTTGGCATATATTCCTGGCGCAAATTAGTATTTTGTCACTAATACCTGCGGTGAGTATGTATATAGGTACTACACAGATAGGATGGACACTAAATGGAGTCGACTATATAAAGCTCTCGGTCAATAGTGCTATTCCTGCCGCAATCGCAACATATTTCGCCTGCTGGGTAGCCGTTGGCTTTATAGCCTACTCAATTCACTGGATGGAGAAGACTTACGGCGGTCATGTAAATATGAATGAATGTCTGATCTTGACAACATTCACCGCTACGCCGTTATTTTTAGCCGGGCTTTCCGCCTTGTATCCAATGTTGTGGTTAAATGTCAGTGTCGGCCTTGCCGCATTGATCTATTCGGTGTACTTACTGTTTATCGGTGTTCCGGTGATAATGGAAATCCCAGAGGATAGGGCTTTCTTCTTCTCAGCTTCTATTTTGACAGTTGGGCTTTGTACTATGGTAGGCATGTTAGTCACTTGTGTAATTTTATGGGATACGCTAGTCCCACTAAGTTATACATCGCTATAGTAGACAGTAAAAGTTATAACCGCACTCCTTAGGTAGGGGTACTGACTCAGTACCCTTTATCTAACCCTCAAGTAATTAACTAGGCAGCTAGTAGCATTAGTAGTATGCCGTTTAGAGTGAATTTTGGACAATATCAGCTAGTTTCAGATTAATTATAATTAACTGTTGACGCCCGTCCGCAGATCTATATAATTCGCCTCCTCGCTGCAGGGGTCACCCAAAACACAGCGAGCAGGATGAATTACAAATCAATATAACGCATTGCTTTATAACGAATAAAATT
>MAAC01005985.1_pt1 | contig 43177 bp, 44 predicted proteins | sample 1115981 | NCBI WGS metagenome assembly MAAC01 (sample SAMN04961126, study PRJNA320927) | seawater metagenome | isolation source: sample BD02T64 sea water enriched with oil for 64 days | place: USA:Gulf of Mexico | collected 2013-07-27 | reverse complement strand
GGAAAAATGGACTACATCGGGGCCTTCGCGGTGACCACGGGCATTAACGCCGACGAACTGGCGAAGGAATACGAAGCCAAGGGTGATGATTACAATTCAATTATGGTCAAGGCCCTGGCAGACCGTTTGGCGGAATCCCTGGCCGAACACATGCACAAACGTGTGCGCCGGGAGCTGTGGGGCTACGCCAGCGATGAAAATCTCGACAACGAAGCCTTGATCGGCGAGAAATACCAGGGAATTCGCCCCGCACCCGGCTACCCCGCCTGCCCGGATCACACCGAAAAGCGCACTATTTTTTCTTTGTTAAATGCCGAGGAAAATGCTGCAATAACACTCACCGAAAGTGACGCCATGTTTCCCGCTGCCTCGGTGAGTGGCTGGTATTTCGGCCACCCCGAGGCCCATTACTTTAATACCGGTAAAATACAACGCGACCAAATCGATAGCCTGGCCCGGCGCAAAGATAGCAGCCCGAAGCAGCTCGAGCGCGAGCTCGGCCCGGTACTTGGCTACAACCCCGATTGAGGAGCTGCCGATGAGCGAACAGCCTGAAGACGAACAAAAACCCAATGCCGTCGACCTGCTAAAAAGCACCCTGTCGGCCGCCATCGGTGTGCAGACCAATGCCAACCGCGAAAGGGATTTCAAACACGGCAATATTAAGACCTTTGTGGTCGCCGGTATTATTTTTACCGTGTTATTTATTGGCACGGTAATTACCGTAGTTAACTTTGTTCTACCCTAAGGCCAGATAGCAGGGCTCCTTACAACGTTCAATAACTAACGGCCAAAAAACCAACAAGCCCCTACTTAATCGCGTGTAGGAAAAGCAGGGCTCACGGTACTTGCGACGACAAAACTAGCATCGCAACCCTATTTAAGCGCGCCCCCTGCCAGCAAAAAGCCTACAGCGAAGCCGCCATCGCCGCTGCCAGTTTCCCCAGTAAGGCCTTTTCCACCGCCACCAGGGCCTCGTAGCCATCGGCACCGAGGGCCTGGCTTTCAGCAAAACCATTTTCGGAAACGACGCTGCGCTGCGCCATATCAAAGACCTGCCAATAGGCCACCAAAGTAGCCTCACCACTCGCCGTGCCGTGTAGCTGATCAATGCGCAGGTCGATACGGCGCTGCCAGTCACTTTCACCACTGTCGTGGGCACGGATGGTTTGTCCGGCATGAGCAGAAATCTCCCGCGCCATAAATACCCGCAAACTGGCCCGCAAGGGCTCCGCCCACTGATGATCGCGAGCCGCACGCACTTCGCCACTTCTCGCTTCCTGCACCAGGCCCAAGCTGTCGATATAGGGCGCCACCACGACAGCACCGAGGCCAACCACAGCGCTTTGCTGCTCGACAGAAAATTGACTGGAGGCGTCACTGCGCAATAGGTATTGATTGAGCCTCGGTACCGTGCTCGTGCAGCCGATGAGAAGGACTAGTGCAAATAAAACGAGAAATTTCATTGTCCGTGGGCCTCGGGTATCAGGTCGGGTTCGGGTGAAACGGGAAAGAGTATGGCGTTGGGCTTAAGCGACAACTGTCGAATAAGGGCATCGAGGCTAATCAGCGTCGCATTCAATGTACCGACCGAAGAACCCAGGCTCTGCGCCATTTGCGAGTTCGGTGAGAGACCCTTGAGTACGATACGCAGGTCACTTAGCGTCGCCACCATCTCCTCGGGTAGAGCCTTAGTATTGTCACTCGCCAACACGCTGTTCGCCGAATCGATGGCTGCCGTCAGTGAGCTCAAGCTAGCGTCAGCCCTGCCAAGAACCCTATTGACCTCGACCATCGTTGCCTCAAGCGGCAGGGCATTGAGCTTATCGAGAAAGCGACTCACCTGATGTTCAAGCCGAGCGACACCGGTTTCGATACTTGGGATGACGCCGTATTGCTCAAACTTACCCAGCTCTGCGGGCGCTTCATCGGGATAGTAATCGAGGTTAATCAATTGCTTGCCGGTGAGTAAATTACCGGTCTGCAAGGAGGCGCGCAGGCCATTGTTACGCACCCCACTAGCAATCACCTGCTGGAGCCGTTTAACCGCCTGCTCGCTATCACCGACTTCTAGGCGACCCGGTTCCAGATAAATTAGTACCGGTATGGCCTTGCCGGTACCCAGCATTCCATCGGCCGCCAGTTCCTTGATTAAAAGACGCTCCACACGGCCTATCTCAATGCCTCGATATTCCACCGGTGAACCGGGTAACAAGCCGCGCAATGATTGAGAAAAAGCCACGACATATTGCATGCCGTGGCGATAGGGCTGCTGCAAAATGGCATCATAGGACTTATACAGTTTATATTCTTTGCCACTTGCAACGGGGCTGCCGGGCGGCAATCCCGGCACGGGGCCAAAGGCCACCCCGCCCAATAAAATCGTGTCCATGGAGCCCATGTCCACTTCAAAGCCTTCTGCGGATGCTTTCAAGGCAATGCCACTGGTATCCCAAAAGCGCGTGCTGCTGCTAATCAGCTGATGGTAGGGCGCATCGACAAACACGTCGTAGCGCACCTGACGACGCTGAGCGTCAAATTCCATCGCCTCTATACGACCAACGGGATAACCGTGGTACAACACGGCATTACCTGTGCTAACCGAGCCGGCGCGATCACTGTAGAGGCTAAGGCGCAGCCCCGGTGCATCTGCAGGCGTCAAGGGAGGACTTTCAAGACCGACAAAGGCCCTGGTTTCATTCACCCCATTGCCCGGAGCCATTTCGATATAGGCCCCAGACAAGATCGTACCCAGGCCCGATATGCTTCCCGCACCAACCCGCGCCCGTACAATCCAGAAGCGGGTGTCATCAAGTAGTAACTCACGTGTTTCCGGGTCGAGTTTGATGCTTGCTCTGACCCCGGACAAATCTTCTTTAATGGTGACACTTTCAACCACCCCGACATTGACGCTGAGTAGGCGTATCTTTGTTTTACCGACCTCAAGACCCTCGGCAGTGGCAAAATCGATGGTAATGGTCGGCCCCTGCGTCAGCATCGAGTGCACTACGACAACCAGGCCAACGATCAACGTTACCAGTGGCAGAATCCAAATCGCAGAAAACTTTCTACCACTACTTACGGTGGCCTTCATTTCACTCATTGTTATCTTCCCCTTGGTCCCACATCAATCGTGGATCAAAACTCTCCGCCGCCAGCATCGACACGATTACCACGCCCGCAAAGGCCATCGTTGCGGCCCCAGGGCGAATCACCAGTAAATTCGTCAAGTTAATCAGAGCCACCAATATCGCCACCACAAAGACATCGATCATCGACCACTTGCCGATAAATTCGGTGACGCGATACAACACCGTGCGCTGGCGCACGGTTTCCGGCGGACCCCGGCGTACGCTCCAGCACAGATAAAACATCATCGTCAACTTGCTGAGGGGGATCATCACGCTGGCAAAAAAAATCACTGCGGCAATCGCCACGGAGCCCATATCGATTAACAAAACCACACCACCAATAATGGTGCTGGGTGTCGGCTGGCCAAACTGATCGGTAATCATAATTGGCAAGACATTGGCCGGGATATAGAGCACGCAGGCGGTAAATAATAAAGCCAGGGTGCGCTCTATGCTGTTGGCTTTACGCAGGTGCAGGGCCGCCCCACAGCGTGGGCAGCGATGCTGGTCGGCAGTGGCCAGTTTGAGGCAAAGATGGCAGGAGGCTAGACCCTGTGACGCCGCGGTCAGCGGTCGATCCACTGCCCCACCACTCACGATTGCAAGGCCTCAATACGCTGCCAGCATTTAGCGCGGTCCAGGCATGACAGCGACAACACAAAGCACAGGCTAAACAGCGCGTAGGCCCAAAACGATAGGCCCATAACCACGGTTGCCATATGACCAATTTTTACCAGGCTGACCAATACACCAATAAAAAAAACTTCCACCATTGACCAGTTGTACAGGGTATAAATGAGCCGACCCACAGGCCGCAGCCAGTGACAATGGCGCTCTGTCAGCAGGGCAATATTCAAGATTAAAATCAAAATAAGTAACAGTGCAGGAATAAAAATAATAAAGGCCGCGACTAAAAATGCCAGCCCAGGCATGCCGTTGTACCACAGGTTGAGCGCCGTTTGCGGTAGGGTCATCAAGCTTTCCAGACCACTGGCCTTGAAAGACATAAAGGGATAAGAACAGGCCAGCGCTAGCAGGATAAGAGCCGAGGAGCTATAGGCAATCACCCGACTCGTTTCATCGCTACGCTGGGTCGAGAGAAAATGCCCACAACGAGAGCAGTGCGCAGACTCGCCATCCTTAAGTATGGAAATATCAAACATCACGTCACAGGATGGACAGGCAATATAATCGGCCAGGCCCCCCGCTTCATCATTATTATTAATTATTCCCAGGTGACACTCCATTGCCCACAAGCATTTGATGCGAGGCCAAATCCAGACTATACAACAAAAGGCCCGGTGTATTCACCAAGACGCCGCATAAGTACTGTTGCACTCTATGTGAGAGCGCTATCATCCCTACCTTCATTTATTTTCATATAAAAACCCCGGGCGCAGTATGTATCGGCAATCCCTTTTTTTTACGCCCCCTCTGAGCGATAAGCCCAGACGTCGAAAGAGTCCTGGTCACAGGACTATTCTCTATTTACTTTTTCTTGTCGGCCTGAGTAGCCACCTTCAGGCCGGGCAGGTGACGGCGGCCGTTGCTGCCAATTTTGCCGGCACCATGAAGCAATTAAAGCCACTGTTCGAAAGCCAGAGCGGCCACCGCCTGGTCAGCAGTTTTGCCTCTAGCGGAACGCTCTTTGCGCAAATACACAATGGTGCACCCTTCGATGTGTTTTTGTCCGCGGACGAACAACGACCGCAACAACTAATTAACGATCAGCTTGCCGTCGCCGATAGCGCATTTATTTATGCCACCGGTCTACTGGTGTTGTGGAGTAGCCAGCCCGAGCTAATCGGCCCACGGGGCAATGTGCTACGCGACGCTCACTGGCAAGCAAAGGGCATACGCCACATCGCCCTCGCCAATCCTAAAACGGCACCCTATGGCAGGGCCGCTCTGCAGACCCTCAAAACCATGGGCCTGGTCGCGGCCACAAAGCCCTACCGCGTCACCGGGCAAAACATCGCCCAGGCCTTTCAATTTGTGGCCTCGGGTAATGCCCAGCTGGGCTTTATTGCACAGGCCCAATTACTCGCTCTGCCGGTGAATCAACGCGGTTCCACCTGGCGCGTGCCCGAGGAGATGTACAGCCCAATTAGACAGGAGGCAGTGATGTTGGTGCGGGGGCGTGACAATCCTGCCGCAGAGGCCTTCCTGCAATTTCTAAAAACACCCCAGGCCCAGTCACTGATCAGCGCAAGGGGCTACCGCTAGGACATGGAATATCGGTGCAGCCGAAAACAGCTTGGGAACAGTGTGATTATCTCTCGATGCTTTCGGCATGCAGCACACCGCTTTCACACAGCGCCTCTATTTGCTCATCGCTATAGCCGAGGCTCGCTTGTAGCACAGCCTTATTGTCCTGCCCCCGGAAGGAAGTCCACAGCTCGGGCAGACTCGGTAACTCCGAAGACTTGATCGGGAAGCCAGGAATAATCACGCCGTCTTCGATCACCTTATCGGGTACCCTGCGCACCATTTCCCGCTCGACAAAGTGTGGGTGAGTGATGGTATCGGCTACGGATAAAACCGGCGCACAGGGTACGCGGTGCTCTGCCAGGACATCGAGAATAGCCTCATCCGTTTGCATATCGCCCATCCAGGCCTCCACCAGCGCCACTAACTCGAGTCGGTTCTCGGCACGGCTGCGCATATCGACAAAACGAGGGTCTGTTATCAACTCCGGCCGCGCCATGGCGCGAGGCAGGCCCGGCCACTGTAGGTCACCGGCGAGAATAGCAATCCAGCCCTGCGCCCCTTTGAACACGCCATAGGGTGCCACGCCCTGATTATGAGCACCGCAACGCAGTGGTTCGTAGGTAACCCTGGCATTGGCGCAGAGCTCCACATTCGCCTCATGCATATGATAGAGAGCATCGACCATGGCCACGTCGATATTTTGGCCGCGCCCCGTGCGCTCACGGTGGTAGAGGGCATAGCCGAGGAAGCCAAAGCCGTGTACCCCGGCGTTGACATCGGCAATCGCCATATTGACAAACTGAGGTGGCCCATCGGGCTCACCGGTCATGTGCATCAAGCCGGAGAAGGCCTGGGCAATAAGGTCAAAACCCACCCGATCAGACAGCGGCCCCGTACGCCCAAAGGCCGATATCGACAGAAAAATCAATTTCGGGTGAATCAGCCTCAGCGTAGCGTAGTCCAGCTTGCGCTTTGCCATCACCCCCGGACCATAGTTCTCCACCACGATGTCGACGGTTTTCACCAGCTCGTGCAAAATTTCGATGGTTTCGGGCTTGGCAAAATCGACACAAAGACTTTGCTTACCCCTATTGTGCTGCACGTAATAGGCACTACGGCGCTGCTTAAAGACCGGGATTTTGCGCGAGGGATCACCACCGGGTGACTGCTCCACCTTGATAATTTCCGCGCCCAGCTCCGCCATCATCCGCGTCACCGTTGGTCCGGCAACATATTGGGTAAAATCGAGAACACGAACACCCTCGAGCATGGGTTGAATACTATTTAACTCTGTCATTTAAAAGCTCCACTACGAAGCTTGTTGCCGATAAGAGCAGTATTTACAGCTTTAAAACAGACAATATCGACAACAAAACTATTTTTATTATTAGAATTTATTGGGCAATTTTTGCCATTACTTTACCAGCTTATTCGCCCAAACTCTCGCGGTAGCCGGCGTATTTTGGGTTGGCAATCGCCAGCTTGTCCTGCAGGGTGGTGCGCACATGAGCCATCACCTCCCTCCGTGAGTCATCGAGCTGACCGCTACGAATAGCCGTGCACAGCTCAGCATTGAGATCATCCAGCCGTGAACCCGTGTCATAACCCTCGCTCTCTCTACCCAAGAGTTGTTGCAAGCCCTGCAATTCGGCGTCATCGGCTTGATCACCCGCAGCCAATTCGCGTTGCACAATACTGAGAATATTGGCGGCCACGCGGCACTTGTAAATACTGGCGCCGCTGAGTTGCGGCAAGACATCTTTGCGCAAAAAGGCTTCGACCCCGCCCAGGAGTTCTTCGGCACTGGCTCTATCTTGTGGCATGACTAGGCTTCCTCTATCAGTTTTAACAGGTCAATTTCGTTTTCGCAGGCACGACGGCCAATGGCCATATGTTCGAAGGAATCGATCAGCCCCGACAAATGTTTATAGGCCTGAAACATGCAAATAATGCCCCACTTTAACGTGCCCAACACTTCCCAGAAATGCACCACCTTGGGGTCGACCTTGCGACCACCGGCATCTTCGTAACCGGCGAATAAGTCTTCTCGCTGACCAAAGCCTCCCACCGGTTTGTCGTGCTGACCAAAGCGCCAGGCACGCACACAGAGCCAACCGAGATCTTCCATACCATCGCCAACGTGGCCCAGCTCCCAGTCGAGTACGGCGCGAATGCCCTCCGGGCCAACCACAAAATTACCGTTGCGGAAGTCTCCGTGGACCATACCCAAGGGCGCATCCTTGGGTATGTTTTGTTCGAGCCAGCGGAAGGTCAACTCAAAGGCCGGGTGGTATTCGGGCCGTCCCACGTTAGTGTGATCGCGATAGAACTCACTGATCCCGTCAAGCAATTCGCGATAGTAGGCTATTAAGGGCTGCACCGGCATTTGCACCAGATTATTGGGCAGAGTCGCTGGGTCGACTGCGTGTAAACCAGCGAGAATTTCACCGCACTGCCGCGCCATGGTTTTTCGTGCACCGCCGTAGGCCTCGTCACGCAGAATACGTGGCGCCAGTACTTCGCCCTCAATCCTGTCCATCACATAACAGCCGCCCAGGGCGTGATCCTCGGGCAGGGCAAAGTGAACCTTGGCCACCAAACCACCTGCTTCATACACCGTGCGCTGTAGTTCGGCCTCAGTGGTGCGGTCTAGTGAATACGTGGTTTTACCGCCGCGCCAGCCCTCTTCGCCGGTGCTACCGGTATTACCCGGATCGCGGCGCAAAATCAAACCGGTACTGCTGCCGTCGGCACCCTGCCAGTCGAAAGACCAGGTTTCGCGGGAGGCACCGCCGGACATTTTTTCGATGTTTTCAGTCTTACCGGCGGGAAAATCCCCCGCCGCTTCTTCCGCTAGTAGCCCGGCAACTTCACTGTCACTCAAGCCCGGCGCTTTATCTTCCTTATTCACCCCCTTATTCACGAGAAGATGCCATTCGGTTTGCCATCAATAATCTGGTCAAGATATTCCGACAAACCATAGCCAACCATGCCATTGCAACGGTACTCGGTCATGCCTTCGGTAATGCGGGTCATCAATTCGGTGCCGTCGTCGAGGGTGCGGCGGTTACGCAGAGGAATTAAGGACATTACCCGGCCTTCAATTTCGTATTCGGCGTGATCGGTTTTGGCCCAGGCCTTTAAGGTTTTCTGGTAATAATTGTCATCCCACTCGGTTTCGATGGTGGCTTCGCGAATTAAATCGTAGCGCCCTTCATTCAGCACCATACCGCCGATCAGTTTAGTGCCGTCACCGAGGGTTTTATTGAGGCACATAATGGCGAAGTCTTCACTGAAGTTCATCGGCAACCAGCGATAGAACTGCACGTTCTGCCAATAGCGCGGCCCCCAGCTGTGGTCGCGCAAACCGAGGCCGTCGATGGTGTAAGTTTTATCACCGACAACGATCTTGCCCGTACCGGCAATATGCTGTTCGTAGTGGCCGAGGTAAAAACCGACATTGGGGTTATTTTCCAGGGGCGAGCCATCGGCATTCACCGGCTCACCGCCGTACATGGGGGAAACACCCCGATAACTTAACTCGACCGAACAGGGTAACTTGGGATTATTTTTAAATGCCTTACTGGGGTCGATCATTTCGCTGGGGTTTTTCATCAACAGGACTTCACCACTGTATTTCACAGTCAAGGCCTTGTAGGGCTCATCGATAATAAACTCCATACCCCCGGCTTTAAAGGCATCGTTATTGGCAATTCTTGCCCGTTGAAACATAAAGGCAATAGAGCCATCGGGCAGGTAGATACAGGCCGTCATTTCCGCATTGCCTTCGTTGGCGCGGTTGCCGATGCGGAACCAACCGCCGACTTTTCCCTTAGCATCGTAGACATTGAAGTACATGCTTTCATTGAAGTTAACTTCGCTGCCCAGTGGGTGCATGTATTCATCTTCGGGATTGAGTTTTAAATAAGCGCCTTCTGGTAATTTCACCGACGTACTCCTTCGTTATTAATAATTATTTAAATTTTAAAAAATTCGACTGTTAATGAGCTCAGGTTTTATTAACTCAACTATTTATAAGGTCAACATCGGGTAGGTGTTGCGCCACATCAAGGTAATCTTTAGCGCTCAGTAAGGCATCGACGACAAGCGCCAGGGGCTCAGGCCAAATTTCCGGAAAGTCGGCCTCCCCATCGAGTTCAGCCCCAAAGGCTAGCTTTTCCTGCGGCGGATAAAAGGCGGCATCAACACCAGGCTTATTGCCCCTAGGGTCTATGCGATACCAGCCGTGGCGTTCTAAATAAACGCCAACCAGGCCGTGCAGGCAATAGGGTGGCCTATCGTGATCGATGGTTAAGCGCTGGTAACACAGACCCGCCGCTATGGCATTGGCTCGCAGCAAGGCCACCAACAAGTGGCTTTTGGAATAGCAATAACCGGTGCCGTATTCGAGCACACTCGACGCTCGGCAAGTGACAGGATTCTGTTGGCTATCCCAGCTATGGCTTATTTTATCGCGCACAAACAAAAAACAAGCTTCGGCTATCGCCTCATCACCCTCGAGATCAGCAGCAATCTCGGCTGCCTTTAACAACACCGCAGGGTGCTGCCAATCAATAATAGCGCTACTGTTTAAATATTTTCTCACAACTTTTTTGTCTAATTATTGATGGTTTTTATTTAACTTTCATACGACTGAATTAAGCGTAGCGACCGCCCGCTGCCGCCCCTGCGGGGAAGGAGCGACTAATTTCCGTCAGTTCAGCCTCAGACAGTTCAACATCAACAGCGCCAATATTACTGTCCAGATTTTTAATGCGGCGCGTACCGGGAATGGGCAGTATTTGCTCGCCCTGAGCCAGTAGCCAGGCCAGTGCCAGCTGAGCAGGGGCACAGCTTTTAGCGGCGGCCATTTGTTTGACCTTATCCGCCAGCTTCAAATTCTCTTCAATATTACCCGCCTGAAAGCGCGGGTTAGATTTGCGGAAATCCTTATCGCTCATTGCCGCCGTACTGGTAATGGTGCCGGTTAAAAAGCCTCGCCCCAGGGGGCTGTAAGGAACGAAGGCGATATTCAATTCTTTGCACACCCCCAGTACGTCGGCCTCGGGGTCACGAGTCCACAATGAATATTCACTTTGCAGGGCGGCAATGGGATGCACTTTGCTGGCGCGACGAATTAAGGCCGTGTCGGCAGAGGCTTCGGACAAACCCAAATAGCGCACCTTGCCAGCTCTAACCAGTTCGGCCATGGCGCCAACGGTTTCCTCTATGGGCACATTGGGGTCGACACGGTGTTGGTAATATAAGTCGATACAGTCGATGCCGAGACGTTTAAGACTGGCATCGCAGGCGGATTTGACATATTCGGGCCGGCCATCGATTTGTATTTCCAGCCCGCCCTCAGGCTTTAAACGGGCACCAGCGATACCGAACTTGGTGGCGATAAAAGCCTGGTCGCGGCGATCGGCAATGGCGCGACCTATCAGGCTCTCGTTGTGGCCCTTGCCGTAGACGTCGGAGGTATCGAGAAAGTTGAGCCCTGCAGCTAAGGCGTGATGTAGAGTCGCGATGGATTCACTCTCGTCAGCAGGACCGTAAAAATCTGACATGCCCATACAGCCGAGGCCAATGGCCGACACGTTTACGCCACTACTACCCAGTGTTCTATATTTCATTGCCTACCCCTTGCGTCTTTTCTTTGTTATGCCTTTAACACGGCGCTTATTATTCTTCGTTCACAGCAAAGCTTGAGCTGCACAGTGATACAGCCCAAGCCTCGGGGTCAACTTATAAATCGATGGCGGTTTGCTGATCCGCTTTTTTCAGCGCATCGCATTGATCGGCCCAGTCGTAACCGGCGAGAATGCGCTGAAAGCGACTCTCTACCCAACTGCGCAAACTGGGGTCGGTGAAGATATAGGGCTGGTCGTCGATAATCGCCTCCAGCACCTGCTCGCCCACCACGTCGGGATTGAGCCCCTTTTTCAACATGGCGACCATCTGCTCGGATTTTTTATCGGTAGAACCACCGTAATCATCGCCACGATTGCGGGCAGAGGTCCCGAGATTGGTATTGACCACACCGGGGCACAGTACCGAGACGCCAATATTGTCTTCGGTGTGCTCAGCCATCGCCGTCTCAGACATGGCGACCACCGCGTACTTCGAAGCGTTGTAGGCGCTGAGATTCTTCCAGCTAAACATGCCCGCCATGGAAGCCGTATTAATCACATGGCCACCCTCGCCGTGCTCTTTGATCAACGGCATAAAGGCCTGCAGACCCCAAACCACACCCCACATGTTGACATCAATGGTCCAGCGCCAGTTTTTCTCACTGGTATCCTCGGCGCTACCGTCGGCACCAACACCGGCATTATTGACACAGATGTGGACCTTGCCAAACGTGTCGATGGTGGCCTGCGCTGCGGCAAACACCGAATCTCTATCGGTAACATCCACCACCACACCGGCAACATCCCGACCCTGGCCCTGCAGTTCGGTAACGGCTGCATCGAGTGGCTCTTTCTGAATATCGCCGAGCATGACTTTAATACCGGCGGCAGAAAATGCCCGCGCCATGCCCAAACCCATGCCACTAGCGGCACCCGTAATAAAAGCAACCTTGCCTTGTATGTCTTTCATGATTATCCCCTGTAATTATGTGTTTTTATTCGATGCGGAGTCCCGAGCTACAAGCTTATACCCATCGATTCTAGTAGTTAGCCAAATCAATATATCGTATTGCTGGTCGCCATGGGTAGCTAAATAGCTGAGCGCAAATGCTGCTGAGAGTCGCCAATGACAGCGGTATCGAGGCGAATCTCAGTAGACAAACAACACTAATCGCGACTAATAATACGAATCGTTTGCATTTAGCGACGGCACAAGCCACACTAGTGCCTGATTATCACCCAATAGCCAGTTCACAAATGCAGCCCGGGTGAATGTTAATAGAGAGAGTTTAACGATGAGTTTATTGCAGCTAGCCCAACGTTTTGGTTTTGCCTCTGCCACCAGAAACACCGATAAGGGGTATTCTGATACAGCGGACACCACTCTCGCCGACCTAAAAAAGGGCCAACCCGCCCAGGTGCTAGGCTTTCAAAATGCCGAACACCCCTCGGTGCAACGCTTGATGCAATTGGGCATGATCAAGGGTGAGCTGATCGAATTCCTACGCTCTGCCCCCGGTGGCGACCCCATCGAATATCGTGTTATGGGCTACAGTCTCTCTCTACGTCGCGCCGAAGCCGCGGGAATCCTCATCGAGGCCCACTGAGTTAATACTCTATACCTGCAATGACACCAGCCAATCGTAAGCACTTAATCGCCACCGACCTAGAACAAAACCAACAAGCAGTCATCGCCGTTATCGGCAATCCCAACACCGGAAAGAGCACCCTCTTCAACCTATTGACAGGGATGCGACAAAAAGTCGCCAACTACCCCGGTGTCACGGTTGAAAAGCGCATTGGCGAGCTGAATATTGGCGAGCGCCGCTTCCAACTGATAGACCTGCCCGGCACCTACTCCCTCGCCGCCCACTCCCCCGACGAGCGCGCCGCCATTGATGTGCTGCTGGGCCGAATTGCCGATATGCCACCACCCGACGCAGTGCTGGTCGTCGTCGATGCCACCAATATTAAGCGCAACCTCTTTGTCGCCACCGAGGTACTCGAGCTTGGCATCCCCGTGGTCATCGCCCTCAACATGGTTGATCTCGCGGCGGCGCAAAATATCCACGTCGATGCCGATGCCCTCGCCGCGCGTCTCAACACCACTGTAATTGCGACCATTGCCGCCACCAGCGGGCAAAATAACCTCGAGCCCTTAAAAGAGGCGCTGGCCAGGGCCGTCGATGAAGAGGTCCAACAACCCTGGGCGTTGATAGAGGATGTTAAACACGCCGCCGAAAAACTAGCTAGCGACACCACCCGGGAGTTCCAAGCCCAGGCCACTGACGAGGTGGTACAGCCCGTGGCGGCCTACGAGATTCAACGGGCTCTAATTGATAAGGGCGGCGAAGCGGAAAAACACCTGGTTGCAGAGTTTGGTGAGAGCTTAAGCCTGCGCCTGCAAACCCTGCGCGACCAGCTCTCTCCCGACCAGACGCTGGCAGAGCGCGACGCCCACCATCGCTACGCCCACATTACCAGTGTTCTCGACGGCATTGTGCAGACACCCAGTGGCCAACTAAAACGCAGCTGGTCGGAGCGCATCGACCAGTTCGTCAGCCACCCGATACTCGGCAGCTTGCTCTTCGTACTGGTGATGGCAACGGTATTTCAGGCCGTATTCTCCTGGGCGACACCGCTGATGGACCTTATCGACACCGGTGCCGGCTGGACCACGGCGCAGGTTTACGCCATTTTGCCCGAGGGTGCCATTGCCAGTCTCCTTGCCGATGGCGTGGTGGCCGGGGTCGGCAGCGTGATTATTTTCCTGCCGCAAATACTAATTTTATTCGCCTTTATTATCGTCCTCGAAGACTCCGGCTATATGGCCCGTGCGGCCTTTTTAATGGACCGCTCGATGCGCTGGTGCGGTCTATCCGGCCACTCCTTCGTGCCCATGCTGTCGAGTTTTGCCTGTGCCGTACCGGCAATTATGGGCACCCGAGTAATCCCCGATACCCGCGACCGCATCGCCACGATTATGGCGGCGCCATTTATGACCTGCTCGGCACGACTGCCGGTTTACGCCCTGCTCATCGCCGCATTCATTCCCCCGCAACACTATTTTTACGGGCTTATTAATCTACAGGGTCTGGTGCTACTCGGCCTCTACTTACTCGGCATTGTCGGTGGTGTACTCACCGCCTTCCTGCTCAAGCGCACGGTATTGCGCGGTTCGACCCCGACTTTTTTGATGGAACTTCCACCCTACCGCACCCCCAATATCAAGTCGGTACTACTGCGCCTTATGGAGCGAGCCAAGGCCTTCCTGGTACGCGCTGGCACGGTTATTTTCTTCGTCTCCGTGGTGGTCTGGGGCCTCGCCTACTTCCCCCGCTCTGAAATCCTCGCCGTCGAATTTGAACGCCAAAAATTGCTCGTCGAGAGTAGCGTACAGGTCGAGGCCGAGCGCGAACAGGCCATTGCGCGGCTAGAAAATGAATTATCGGCGGCGCAAATGGAACAAAGTCTACTCGGGCGCATGGGCAAGACCATCGCCCCACTGTTCAAGCCCCTGGGCTGGGACTGGAAGCTTTCCGCCGCTGTGATCGCCTCCTTTCCCGCCCGTGAGGTGGTGATCGCCGTGCTCGGCACCACCTATGCCGTTGGCGCCGATGTCGAGGCCGAGGATGCCGGCCTGCGCGAGCGTGTGCGCAACGCCGCCTGGCCCGATGGCCGCAAGGTGTTTACCCCAGGTATAGCCCTCGGCCTGATGGTGTTTTATGCCCTCTGCCTGCAGTGCGCCGCCACCGTGGCCATTATTCGCCGCGAAACCAATTCCTGGCGCTGGCCCGCCTTCGCCTGGTTTTATATGACCGGGCTCGGTTATCTCGGTGCCTACGCCTGTGCCCAGCTAGGATGAGCTAGCGCTATGAATAACCAGCAACAGGAGTGGCTCGCCCTAGGCATCGTCTGTCTGGTCGCTGCGGTTTTTGTGATGCGCTGGCTGCGACAGCGCAAACAAGGTGGCTCCGGCTGCTCCCAATGCCCGAAGTCCAGCTGCACCAGCACGCCGAGCGAAAAATAATAAGCCATCGCTGAGCAGGCCCGCTAGCGCTCAATAGACCGCAGGTACAGACACTCGAAGGGCAGGATCAAGCGACACAAGAGCTCACTCTTTGCGCTACTATTTACACGACTAAATGTGCCAGCCAATAAGAATGAATATGCCCCCCGAATTCGCCGAATGCGATAACTTGCCCCACTTTTTAATGCAACTCGGCAATGAACTGCAGCGTTTCCTGCGCTTCGAACATGGCGATGCCATGGATGAACCCGAATTGTGGCAAAGCGCGCTGCGCGGCCCACTTCCGGAAGCGGGCGTAGGCATTGGCCCGGTAATGGATGAGATCGGCCGCTACCTGATACCCAATGGCTCAAAAATTCCCCACCCCGGATTCAGCTCTTATATCACCACCGGCCCAACCACCCTTGGCGCCCTGAGCAACTTTGCCGCCAGTATCGCCGCACCCCAGCGGCTGGGGCTGACGGCCTTCCAATTCCTGGAGGAACAATCCCTACAGTGGCTGGGGGAAATGCTCGCCCTAGCGCCACACATGAAGGGCCTCTACAGTAGCGGCGGCTCGGTGGCGAACCTGGTGGCACTGGGTGCCGCACGACAGTGGGCCTTTGAGCAAATTGGCATCGATCCCGCCAGGGACGGCGTACTCAAGCCCTGTCGCCTCTACGCCACCGCCTCGAGTCACCGCACCATCCACCGTGCCGCCGCCGTGCTGGGCCTGGGGCGCAATGCCGTCGTCGCCATCAAAGAAGACCGCGACGGGCGCATGTGCGGTGACGATCTACAGCGCCAGCTGGTAGCCGATACCAACAGTCACTATCTACCCATCGCCGTGGTGGCCACCGCCGGCACCACCGGCGCCGGCGCCATCGACCCCCTGAGGCAATTGGCCGACATCGCCCGCGCTCACAAAATTTGGTTCCATGTTGACGGTGCCTATGGACTACCGGGCATTCTCGACCCGCGAGTGACACCACTCTACGATGGCCTGGAACTAGCGGATTCCGTCGTCGTCGACCCCCACAAATGGCTGGGCGCACCCATCGGCATCGGTGCCACCTTCGTGCGAGACCGGGACATCCTGCACCGCGCCTTCGCCCAGGGCGCTGCCGACTACCTGGAGGGCACCGTCAGTGAGGAACAAGCACAGAGTTCCCTCGATGGCCTGGGCATCCCCTATGCGGATTTTGGCGTAGAGCTATCCTCCCCCCCCCGCGGCGCCGTCGTCTGGGCACTGATCAAAGAAATTGGCAAGGCCGGTATGCGCGAACGTATCTGTCGCCACAACACCATGGCCCGAGGGATTGCCGAGCGCGCGCGGGCACACCCAAACCTGGAATTAGTGCGCGAGCCAACATTGTCGATCTGCTGTTTTCGCTATGTCAATGCTAAGGTCTCAGATCTGAATGCCTTCAACCGCAGTATTCACCGCCAACTATTGCGCAACGGCGAGAATATGCCGAGCACCACCATGCTCGGCGACACGCTGGTTATTCGCCCCTGCTTTATCGGCGCACGCAGTCTGGAGCACCACGCAGAGGAGCTGGTGGACGAGGTAATCGCCATCGGTGACGCCCTGAGTAAAAACCTCTAGGGCCTTGATAGCGCAATTGCTTATAGCTCTGGCGGGGTTTCTGGCTTGCGCGGCGCGGCAAACCAAAGCATCAGAGGGGCCACCAGTGCTAAACCGGCGGCGACCATCAGCATCCATTGATAGCCCCCCGTCCAGTCATACAGGGCACCCCCCAGCCAGGAGCCCGTGGCCCCGCCGAGAGCTGAGAACATCGACAGGGTGCCAAAAATACTGGGGAAGCGCGGCCCCGCGAACAGGTCTCGGGCCACAGCGGGGATGATCGGCGCATTGACCGAATAACCGACACCCACCAATACCGCAAAGGCAAAGGGCATCAATAAACCCGGAACAATACCCACCAGTGCCAGGGCACCCACCGAAAAGAGTATAAAAATCAGGCCCCCGGTAAAGGCCAGTTCGCGACCGACTCGATCAGACAGGGCGCCCCACATCATTTTGCCGGGAATACTGGTGATACCAATCACTCCGACAATCACCGAGCCCATGGTTTTAGCCACACCGTGATCCACCATAAAGGCAAACTGGTGCATGATCAGTAGCTGAGAAAGACAACCCCCGGCAAAAAAGGCCAGCACCGCAAAGCGAAAACTGCGCGAGCGCACCGCCGTTGCCACCGTCCAGCCATAGGAGGGTTTGGAGGGAATCGCCGCCCCACCCTCACCGACCAGCGCTCTCCCCTGTCGCTTACTATCGGGAGCCTCAGCGGGGGGAGGTTCGCGTAAAATAAAGAAGGCCGCAGGCAGAATAATCGCCACCACCATCGCCGCCAGTACCTGAAAGGCCAGGCGCCAGTCGTAGCTTTCGATCAACACATTGCTCAGTGGCACAATGCTGAGTATGCCAACCCCAATACCGGCAGTGACAAAACCCAGGGCGGTGCCGACCTTATCGGGAAACCATTTTTCGGTGAGAATCACCGAGGGTACCCAACCGCAGGCCGCCAGGCCGAGGGCGCTGACCACCCCGAAAGACAGATACAGCTGCCACCATTGATTGACCTGGGACGTTAACAACAGCCCCACAGCCATCACCACCGAGCCCGTCATCATCAAACGACGCGGGCCAAATACCTCAACCAGGCGACCGGCAAAGGGGCCAAAAATTCCGTGACTGAGAATAAACACCGACATTGCACCGGCTGTTACCGAGCGCGACCAGCCGAAGTGCTCGATCAATGCCACCAGAAACACCGAATAGGAATACCAGATGCCGTAGAGCAGGCCGAGGGTCAAAAATAGAGTGCCGATGACAATCAAGCCGTGACGCCTGGAACGGGGTGGGGGCAAGTATTACTCCTGGGGGGGGGATTGAATTAAAACAACGACTGCGTTTGTTATTGCCACGGTGAGCGGCTTTGGACGCATTATACGCTAGCCCAAGCCTCCCCCGGAGAGCAAGCCAAGACAGACCAGGGCGCCGCAATGCGACACACTAGTAGACGCCAAGGTAGTGCAAGGATAGATAATAGTGCGGGGACGGTAGCGCCAGCCCGCATTCGTCGGCTTATTAAGCCTTTGTGATTGAGCCGCCTTTCATTGTCATATAGCTATGCTATGTTCAATCAGCGCTTCTTAAAAATACGGCAGTAAGAGGTCTAGACAATGAACAAAGATAGCCAGCAGCACGAACGTACCATTGGCCCACTGGATTTTCATGGTGCAGCGATTATCAACCCCGACGGCAGCGAAACACCCATTACCGATGAAATGATTAACAAGGCCTGTGATGAACTCGAACGGTCATCACAAAGCGAGGCCACAAAGGAGCATTGAAGCTGTAGGGGCACTTACAGCCGAGCTAGATGGCTAATCATCACATCAACCCGCGTAACCCGCTATATCTATTTTAGCCTGGAGTCACAGAGCTAACCAGGCAGAAAACCCAGTATTTCAAGCTCTTTAAGACAGCCTCGCTGACCGGGGCCGCCAACGCGGTAATGGCCAAACTCACGGCGCTGGGCATAATTTTTGCGCAAACCATCAAACAAAGCCCCTGGGCTTTCAAGCCCAGCCGCGCCGAGAACGGCACGCATGCTGCCATCGTCAACAGCCACCGAATAAGACGCCAGCACGGCCCGATCCACCGCTTCACCCGCGGCCAATAGAATGGCCTCGGCGGGCTCAGTACTCTCTCCAACCCTCTTCCCAGTCAAGTCATCCACTGCCGAACTGCTCGCTATACCCTCGGGTAAAGCTAGGTCAAATTGGCGACACATGGCATCGCGCACCATCAGCGTTCCTCGCAACCGCCCTTCCAAACTGTAACCGGCAATGTGAGGGGTCGCCAATTTGACCTGCTCTAGCAAATCCAGGTTAATAAGCGGTTCGTCCTCCCACACATCCAGTACCACGTTTAAATCGGCACCAGATCGAAGGTGGGCGAGTAATGCCGAATTATCGATAACGGCACCGCGACCGGCATTAATCAATAGCGCGCCGGGACGAATGATCTCTTCCAGCACCTCTTGATCAATCATATGATGGCTCGGAAACGGCCCGTCTCGAGTCAGCGGCGTGTGTAGGCAGATGATGTCGGCGCCGAGCACCGTTTGCAGATCACCAAGCGCATCACCATCTGAGGCACTTAAAAAAGGGTCATAAACCCGACAGTCCACACCCAGGGCGGAGAGACGTCGCAACAGGCGGCCACCGACATTGCCGCAGCCGACTATGCCCACTGTTTTATTGCGCCACTGAGGCTCGAGGCTGCAGAAAACGGAAAACATATACTGCACCACGGCCTCGGCATTACAGCCCGGCGCATGGGCAAAGTGAATGCCCTTGTGCTGTAAATAATGAAGGTCAATGTGGTCGGTGCCGATGGTCGCAGAACCGACGAATTTCACCCGACTACCCTCAAGTAATTTCGCATCGACCCGGGTCACCGAGCGCACGAGTAAAATGTCGGCCCCTGCCACACTGGCGGCACTAATAGCACGCCCAGCAAGAGTTTCGACTTCACCATAGGAAGCAAAGAGCTCTAACACCGCGCTCATATTTTCATCGGCAATAATTTTCATCATGCAAAGACCGGCCTATTTATGGTGTGGCAAGATTGTAGTGTCTAGCCGCCAGAGGATCGGCAACGCCATAGCACTCACCCAAGGCTAAAAAGAACCGGGCGGCGCGAGGCGGAAGTCCCAAGCGCCGGTAGTTCAATACCTGTGCGGCAAGGGCACGGTGGAAGTCAGAGCCCTCTTCGGCAAGTTTATTTCCAGCCAATAAATTATCACTGCTAATACGAAAGGTCACGGCGGCGGCAACCGAAAACATCCACTCGATGGCCTGGGGTAGGACTTCGACCGCCTCGAAGGCCCGCTGCTGCTCGGGACTGCGACCATCGGGACAATACCAATAACCCCAATCTTCCAGTAGGCGGCGCTCAGCACCGGCAATACACCAGTGGGCGATTTCATGTAGGGCACTGGCAAAGTAATCCGCCCGGTAAAAAATGCGATGGGGCTGAGAGGGCGTAGTGCTGGGGCGATATAAGGGTTCATCGGCACCGCCAATTAACAGGGTTTGATAATCCCCATTGAAGCACTGTTCAAACAATGCTTCCAAATCAGTGCTGCGATGTGTCGCTGAAAGTTGAGTCACCGCCTGTATCGAGCCCATTTATTGACGACCCGTGCGCACCCAGTCGCTATGCTCCACACCCAAACTGCGCAGCGGATTGATATCGAGCCCACCGCGGCGCGTATAGCGGGCGCTGACCACCAAGCTCGATGGTTGACAGTGTTTGAGGATGTCGAGAAAGATCCTTTCGACACAGTGTTCATGGAAGCCCTGGTGCTCACGAAAAGACACCACGTAACGCAGTAAGCTGCGCTGGCAAATGGGGCGGCCACTATAACGTATATAAAGCGTCGCCCAATCCGGCTGACCGGTAACCGGGCAGTTGGATTTCAGCAAATGGCTGTACAAACTTTCTTCAATCCGCTCCTCGGCCCCACCAGAAAAGCTCAGAAGTTCAGCATCGGGCTGATACACGGAACAGTCCACATCCAGCTCATCCAGACACCGCCCGCCAAACACCGTCAAACCCTTACGAGCATAGTCGTCGATGCTATAGAGTCGCACTGCGACCGGGGCCGCAGCCACCCGACTCAAATCCTCGGCGATTGTTTTCCTTACAGACTCAAGGCAGGTAAAACGCTGCTGATTGAGGGAATTAAGATAGAGTTTGAGGGATTTCGATTCGACGATATAGGCCGAATCACAGGGCAAACTAAATTCGCCCACCGCCACCAGCGGTTTACCCCGCTTATCACACCAGCTTATTTCATAGGCGGTCCAAAGATCGACCCCGGAAAATGGCAATGGTTCAAGCGACTCATTTTCCTGATCGGATGCAAGACTGGGAGCGAGACCAAGCTCGGCACGACCGATCTCTCGAGGAATGGCAAATAACAATTCCGGTGCATAGGCAGAGGGATAAGTCACCGTTTTACCGAGAGGTGCTTCCTTGTGCTTGGCCAAATCGTTGGTGTCAGGAGGCCCGCTCATGAGCGTAAATTCTTGCCATTTTTCAGCAGGTGCATTGCAAATAAAAACAAACCGCCAATCATCAGCGAGAGCATTAAGAATGCCCACCTAACATCAATATCCGACACCCCCAGCAGGCCGTAGCGAAAGGCATTCACCATATAAAGTACGGGGTTCAACAGGGACACCTTCTGCCAAAACTCGGGCAGTAAACTCACCGAATAAAACACCCCGCCCAGGTAGGTCAAGGGTGTTAAGACAAAGGTGGGAATTATCGAAATATCATCAAAGTTTTTCGCAAACACGGCATTAATTAACCCGGCCAGGGAAAATAGTACGGAGGTTAATATCACCACCGCAATGGTGACGCCAAAATGCTGAATTTGTAGTTTGGTAAAAAACAGCGACAAGAGCGTGACGATGAAGCCCACCGTCAAGCCCCGAGTCACGCCCCCCAGTACATAGCCGGTGAGAATAATGTAATTCGGCGTCGGTGAAACCAGTAATTCTTCAATATTTCCGGCAAACTTACTGCCGAAAAAAGACGACACCACATTGCCAAAAGAATTGGTGATCACCGCCAGCATAATTAAACCGGGCACCACAAATTCCATATAGCTAAAGCCCGACATAGTGCCAATGCGCGGGCCAATCAAGGTGCCAAAAATAACAAAATAGAGGGCTATGGTGATCGCCGGTGGCAAGAGGGTTTGCTGCCAGATACGCGTAAAGCGGCGAATTTCCTTCACCATCAGGGTCATAAAGGCGATCCACTGCTCGCGAGCGCTCATTGGCCACCCTCCTTCAACACGGGCGCCCCTGGCGCTGAGCGAGCTTGCTCAGAACTGCCTTTAACCAGCGACAAAAATAACTCTTCAAGCCGATTGGCCTTATTGCGCAGGCTACTGACGTGGATTCCCTGGGCGGTGAGCGGTGTAAATAAATCATTCAGCGACTGGCCCTTCTCCACTTCCACTTCAAAACTGTGGCTGTCAATTAATTCCGTGCCATAACCCTCGAGTTGCGGGCAGGCCTCTAGGGCCTCCTGGGTATCAATCACAAACACCTCCTTATCCAACTGCGCCAGCAACTCACGCGTCGTGGTGTTCTGCACGATCAGCCCCTGGTCAATGATCGCGATGCGGCGGCACAGACTCTCGGCCTCTTCCAAATAGTGGGTGGTGAGAATAATTGTCGTGCCGCCCTCATTGATCTCTCGCAGGAAGTCCCACAGCGAGCGTCGCAACTCGATATCGACACCGGCGGTCGGCTCATCGAGTATCAATAAACGCGGTTCGTGTACTAGGGCGCGGGCAATCATCAAGCGGCGCTTCATGCCCCCGGAGAGCATGCGCGAGCGTTGATCCTGCTTGTCCCACAAACCGAGACGGCGCAAATATTTTTCCGCCCGTTGTTCCGCCTCTTTGCGCGGCAGGCCGTAGTAACCGGCCTGGGTGACGACAATATCAAAGACTTTTTCAAACTGGTTAAAATTGAATTCCTGGGGCACCACGCCGACATCTTTTTTGGCGCGGGGAAAGTCCCTGTCAATATCGTGGCCAAAGACGGTAACGAAGCCACTGCTCTTTCTTACCAGTGAGCTGATAATACCGATAATGGTGGACTTGCCCGCGCCATTGGGTCCAAGTAATGCGAAAAAGTCCCCAGGCATAACATCCAGGTCAACACCTTTCAGTGCTTCAAAGCCGTTGTCGTAGACCTTGGTCAAACCTTTAATACTTAGAGCGGGAAGATCACTATTCATTTTAGTACCAGCTAGCAGCGCAAAAAATCATGCCCCAGAAATTATATTGATGGGGCTGACAACAACCTGGAATTATAGAGACTCTGTATTGCCTTATCGAGGTAAGCGACAAATTTTCGGCATGGGCCAGCAACAAAGTAGATCTACTGACATGAGGGATGGCGAGAAATTAGGAGTGGCTCTGCAGTACAGCCTGTGTCGGCAAGTTAACTGCAGGCAGGGCCGACACTTGAAATAACGGGTTTTTTTAATACTGAGGTATGCTTCAGAACTCAAGGGCCGAACGGCCGATGAATAAACTGGAGCGGGAAACCGGGTTCGAACCGGCGACCTCAACCTTGGCAAGGTTGCGCTCTACCAACTGAGCTATTCCCGCAATTGTACTGCCAACTTACTGCCAAAAAAATGGCGTCCCGTAGGGGAGTCGAACCCCTGTTACCGCCGTGAAAGGGCGGTGTCCTAGGCCTCTAGACGAACGGGACACTGTGCTCTCAAGTGCTTATCACTGAAGAGGCGCGCATTCTATGCAGGCAGTCCTTAGCTGTCAAGCGCGATAACAAAAATAGCTAAATTAAAGTGCTTTTAGCGATCCGAACCTTAAAAACAGACCTTTAGCAAGCCACTATCGGATAAGTTTTGGCACAAAAAAGCGGAATGCACTCCGCTTTTTCAACCGTGCTTAAGGTTCACCGTAAAGCTCACCTCAGCTAATGTCAGGATTCAGGGAATGTCCGCCGTGTCCCCGGGAGGGCCCTCGTGGTGAGGGTGTACCTCGTGGGCCTGCTGTACCGGCTCACCGGCAATGGGCACGGTGCGCGACAGGAATTCAAGCACACTGGTGCCGAAGACATCGTTGCGATCACCCGCCACCATATGCCCGGCGTCCGTGACATTGACGTATTCACTGTGGGGGCACAGCTTGAGGAAGCCCTGGGCGCCCTCTTCACTGAGTACATCGGACAAGCCACCGCGCACCAATAGCGTTGGCAGGGACAAATTTTCGGTACAGGCTTCGAGTCGTTCCTTACGCTTATTCATATCGCGGCGAATCGAGCGAAACTTGGGATCCCAGTGCCAGCGGTATTTACCGTCTGCACCCTCACGCACATTTTTCGCCAGGCCATTAAGGTTTTTCGGCGCCTTGCGGTGGGGCTGGTAGCTACCAATGGCATCGGCCACTTCCTGTAAAGAACTAAAACCCTCCGGTTTTAGGCTCATAAAGGCCATGATTTTATCGACCCCCTCCGGTTCAATTTGCGGGGCGATATCAACCATCACCAGAGCCGTGGCATCAACATGGTCTTCGCCGGTCGCCACCAGGCTAGTGCCACCACCCATGGAGGCACCAACCAATACCGGGCGCGATCCACCGAGGGCTTCGATCACACATTTCAAATCTTCAACCATAATGTCCATACCATAGACACCATCCGGCGCCCAGTCGGAATCACCATGGCCACGGGCATCGAAGGCTACGGCGTAATAGCCCGCAGCACCCAGGGCTTCACCCGCACCCTTCCAGGCGTGGCGAGTTTGACCACCGCCGTGTTGTAACAATATTAAGGGTCCCTTGGGGTCACCCCACGAGTCACCCGCGATGGTGACACCATCGGCACCCGGCCAGCGGTGCATCGGTTCCGGCGTGCCCGGTAATCGTTTTCCTGCGCTCACGTCACTACTCCTATCCAAATATAAACGATGGGTAAATACCACCCAGCCCTTGCCGATCTATCTATAGGGTCGCTTTAGGCAGCCCCTGCAAACTGGTTTAAATCCAAACCATCGGGCTCGTGCTGGGGTGCATTGGTAATTAATTGCTGGGGATTATAGGCGATACCGCCGCCATAAGTCGTTTCCAGGTTACGCAACTCCTTCACATCTATTAATGGATCACCGCCAAGCACGAGAAAACCGGCATAGCCCCCCTCCGCAATCACACCGATATCCACATCGGCGCGCGGAAAATGAGCTGCAACGGAAGTCACCCCGCGCAGGGCCGCCATATTGCCGATGGCCTCCGCCAGCAGTTCAGAAGCCCGGCGGTGGGTACGATAGAGCACCACAATCGGTACCGCCAACCCCGCCACGCAATAAATCACCGATTGTGCCCGGCACCCATTCAACGGACTGCACTCCATCGAGCATGAATGGTGAAGCTGGGGTTTTCGAAACTGGCACCCGGCCCGTCAAGTAGAGGCCCACAAACAAACAGGCGCGGGCCAAGTCTCTTGCCACTATTGAGATCATCGTGATTCTTTAATACCAGATCGAGGCGCCCGCCGACATCCCGCGCCGTGGCCACCCCGCCACTAAAAACAAAGGTAGGCACTCGCTGCCCATCATCACCCTATGCACATGAGCATCGATCAAACCCGGCATCACGTTTTGCCGCTAAGATGGATAGCCTCCGCCCTCTCTGGCACATCAATATCGCCCAGCAACACCTGGCTAATACGCTCACCCTCAACCAGGATTGACACCCCGTCGAGAGGCTGTTCAGACAAGCCATCGATTAAACGCGCATGTTTAAAAAGCACTGTTTTTGTTAGGCCATGCAGCGACATCGGCACCTCAAAAAGGTATTCATAAAATTTGTTATTATTTTTTATTCTAAAGGCATAAAAGCGCCTCTAGAATAGCTATAAACTTCCTTCTAAAACTACGCGCAACATTCATTTTCAAACATTTAAAGACAGCTTCTCAACTGAAAAAAAACAATGTCAAGACACGAGGCAGATCATTCTGTCAATTCCTTGACAGGGTTAACATACTGTCCTAGCTTGATAGGGCAAGTAAAGAAAGTTGTTCAAATATAGGCACTGAGCGCACCGCCTTTTTATTTACTCTATACAAAGATACGAAAAGTTGGGAGTTAATAATGTCGAGCACTAATCTCTACCATGAAATTGAGACCCTGCCCAAGGGCGAATCACTGATTTATATACGGGAGAACTTCTGTCGGGACGTCGATGAACAGGACAGGATTATTTACATGTCCGTGGCACGAAAAATGGCAGCGCAAATCAAATGCGATCTTGCCGTTGCCGAAAACACCCTGACATTCACCAAGCAAAACTGAATTTCATTACCCCCACCCTTCTCCTGGTATTTGCCAAGCCCTGGTGAATGCCGGGAATCTTCTTGCCAACAATACTCGCGTACGCAAAACCCAAACGCAGTAGAGCTACAAGGCCAGCATCAGGTTAAAACACCCGCTGAAACACCGCCCCCATCAAGCGACACTTCCCATATCGTCTGCATCGGGTTAAATTAAGTCGTAAAATAACACCTCAAGCGCACAAGCTATCAATCAGAAAGCAGCCCGCTCGCAGCCATTAACTGGTGAATACGATGCCGATGGCAGCTAAAGTGCGTCGCGGGGCGCAGTCATCAAAACACTTATTATTGAAGGAATAATCGATGTCCATTATCGGTGAGTATGAAGATATACAAGTCACACTGGAGCAACATGTCGCCACCGTCACCATCCAGCGCCCGCCTTTTAATTACTTTGATTACAACTTAATTTGCGCCATCGCCGATGCCTTTGACGACCTCGATAAGCTCGATGACTGTCGCGCTATCGTTCTCGCCGCCGAGGGCAAGGCCTTCTGTGCCGGCGCCAATTTTGGTGGTGGCGACGCCATCAATCGCCAAGAAGATCAGCCGAAGTCCGAGGAAAGTGCTTTCAGACGCCGCTCCGGCCGCCTCTATGGAGAAGCCGTGCGACTCTTCGGCAATAAAAAACCGGTAGTTTGCGCGGTACAGGGTGCAGCCATTGGCGGCGGCCTGGGTCTGGCGTTAGTCGGTGACTTCCGTGTCACTTGCCCCGAGGCACGCTTTGCCGCTAACTTTTCACGCCTCGGCTTCCACCCCGGCTTCGGCCTGTCTCACACCCTGCCCGCTCTCATTGGCCAACAAAATGCCCATCTAATGTTTTACACCGGACGTAGAGTTAAAGGCGAACAAGCTCTGGCATGGGGTATGGCCGATCAAATTGTGCCGCAGGATCAGGTGCTTAAAGCGGCGACGGAACTGGCCAGTGAAATTGCCGGCTCCGCTCCCCTCGCCGTGCAATCCATTCGCGCCACCGTGCGTAGTGGCCTTGCCGATAGAGTACGCGCCGCCACCGATCACGAGCTCAATGAGCAGGAATGGCTGATACAAACCGCCGACTCTGCCGAGGGCATTAAAGCCACCGCCGAGCGCCGCGAGCCCGTCTTCAAAAACAAATAATAAAGGGAGACCCAGCGAAACTGCCCTTAGTGCGGTTTCACTGGCCGACTCTCGGAGTACACCATGTTCGAATTAGACCCCGGTGAAGACATCACCCTGATTGTCGACGTTGTGCAGCGCTTTGCCGCCGATATTCTCAGCCAACAATACCGCGACTTCGAAGCCGACAAAGCCCTGCCAGAGGCGGTGCTCAAGAGCTATGCAGCACTTGGACTGAGTGCCATGGAGTTACCCGAAACACTCGGCGGTGCGGGCCTCGGCAGTCGCGCCAAGTGCGCCGTGCTTGAAGAGCTTGGCTATGGCGACCCCGGCGCCACCCTCGCCCTCGATGGCATTGGCCCGGCTCTCTATGCTATTGCCGAACTCGGTGGCGACAGCGCGCTGGAAAAATACATCTTGCCACGCCTCGACGATCCCGCCATGCGCATCGCACTTATCTGGGACGCTGGTGATACACGGAAAAAACCCACTTTGTTCCGTGCTGATAATTGCTACAGCGGCACCGTGCCCTGGCTACCCTGCACCGATGTGGATCTACTGGTCATTCTCGATAAACAAGGCGCCTCCATTATTGAAAGCGGCTTCACCTTCACCCCCTTAAAGGGCAGCGGCCTACGTGCGGCCGGTGCTGCAGAAGTCGTTTTGCAACAGGCACCCATCATCGAGCGCTGGGACAACACCGCTGCCGCCGCCCGCGCATTGGCCAAATGGCAGCTCTATATCGCCGCGCTATTAGTGGGCGTCAGTCGCGTAGCCGCCGAGACCTCCCGCGAATACGCCACGGAGCGCATCGCCTTCGGCAAGCCCATCGCCCACCATCAGGCCCTGGCCTTTTTAATTGTCGATATGCGCACCGCCGTCGATAGCAGCCGCCTGCTGGTACAAGATGCCGCCTGTCGCGCCGATGCGGGTCAGGCCTTTGAGGCGGCAGCGGCAGCAGCCGCTGCCTTTGTCGAAGCTAACGAAAACGCTCTGTTCGTCACCCCCAACGCCCTGCAGATTTTCGGCGGCCAGGGCTTTATGCAAGACCTACCCTTAGAAAAGTATATGCGCGAAGCCCGTACCCTCGGCTTACTGGCCGGTGGCATTGATCTCGCTAAGGAGATTGCCGGGCAGGCACTTTGCAGCACGGAAGGCACCGTGCAGCTATCGGCCCTCGAACTGAACAGCCAGGAACTTGCCGAATAGCACTACAGGCAAATAGATATTCGAAGAATAGAGCGGGCACTTAAATAAAGAGTGGACGCGCTCAAGCAGGAAATTGACCATGGACTTTGCAATTGACAGCGCCACCCAGCAGCGCATCGAAAAACTACAGGAATTAGGTCGCGAACACATGCGCCCCCTGGGTATAGAAGCCGACCAACTCGGTCGCCCCACACCCCCTGACCACCCCTACTTTGAAAAACTGGTCGGCATGGGCTACGGCCGCACGCGCTATAAAGGCCGCAAAGGCCAGGCTGACTTGTCCAGGAAAAGCGGTGATAAAGACAAGGCCAAAAGAATGGGCCGCTCGCGCGCCAGCTTATTGCTGTCAGAACAAATGTCCTACTGGGATCGCGGTGTTGCCGTATCGGCACCCGGGCCAGGGCTCGGGGAAGGCGCCATTTTATCGATGGGCACGGAGGAGCAAAAAGAGCGCTACCTCAGCCCCTTTATCAAACTCGACAAACCTCGCTGGGGCGCCTTCGCCATGACCGAACCCGCTGCGGGTTCTGATGTCGCGGGCATTCAAACCCGTGCCATTAAGGACGGTGACAACTGGGTGCTGATCGGCAATAAATCCTTTTCGGGCAACTCCAGCCGTTCTGACTTTATTCTCGTCTGGGCGACGGTCGACCCCTCGCTGGGGCGCGGCGGGCATCGCGCCTTTCTGGTGGAACGGGGTATGCCCGGTCTGCAGGACTTCCACATCGAAAAGAAAATGGGCCTCAAGGCCTATGAGTCCACCTCCTTTCGGCTGGAGGAGTGTCGCGTACCCGGCGAAAACCTGCTCGGTGGTGAAGCCTATTATGAAAGCCGCGCTGGCTTTAAAGGCGCCATGGCAACCTTCAATGCCACCCGCCCATTAATAGCCGCGATGGCGGTCGGCATCGGTCGCTCGGCACTGGATGAATCCCTGGCCTTCGCGCGAGACAATCAAATGCTCGACGACCCGCGCATTCGCGACCGGCTCGAGCGGGTTGCTCGCAAACTGCGTGCCGCGCGTTTGTTGTGCCTGAAAGCGGCCTGGCTGGCCGACCATCAACTGCCCAATATTGTCGAGGCATCGATGTCTAAAGCCGTCGCACCCACCGCTGCTTTTGAGGCCACCAGCCTTGGCATGGAGCTGCTGGGCACGGTCGGTGGGCGTGGCGACCACCTCATTGAAAAGCTGTTTCGCGACGTTAAAGCCATGGATATCGTCGAGGGCACCGGACAAATACAGCGCGTTGTGATGGCCCGGCAACTGGTCGACCTGCCCCACGGATAAGCCAACAATTACAATTAATATTAAATAGTTACAAAATAAATATAAAGTAACTTATACAGATTTTTCGAATGTCTCTTGCAAACATGTCGATAACCAGCCAACTGGCTTAAGAGGTCGACAAAGTCGACCAATACGAGGGTCAGAACATCATCAGGCTCTGACAAAGGTTGCCAGCAAACTATAAATCAAAACAATAACTTACGGGCCACTCATGAAGTACAAAATAAAACTAAAGGCAATACTACCCCCCCTGTTCACAGCACTCGCGCTAGGTGGCTGCGGCGGCGACACCGACACCAGCAAGGGCTTACTTGAAGCTAACGGCACCAAGGACCCCTATCTGGTGCAATACCTGGTGCCCGGTTCAGACTTCCTGAGCATTCACGGCATCACCTTTGACAAGGACGACAATATTTACGCCGGCAGTGTGATGGGTCAGAGCATCCACAAAATCGATACCCAGACGGGCGAGTCGAGCGTGTTTGTCGGCCCTCCTCAGGGCATGGCCGATGACCTTGAGTTCGGCCCCGACGGCACTCTGGTGTGGACATCCATACTCACCGGCCAGGTGAGCGCCCGGCGCCCGAATGGCGAGATCTTTGTCGTTGCTGACAACTTGCCGGGCATTAACTCCATTGCCTTCAGCCCCTCCGGTCGCCTCTTTGTGACTCAGGTCTTGTGGGCGGATGCCCTCTGGGAACTCGACCTCGCCGGGCACAACGCACCGCGCAAGGTGATAGAAAACATGGGCCACCTCAATGGCTTTGACTTCGATAAAGACGGCTACCTCTATGGCCCCCTGCTCTATAAGGGCAAGGTGGTACGGGTCGATGTCGACAGCGGTGAAATGACCACCCTGGCCAGTGGCTTCAAAATTCCGGTCGCCGTTAACCTCGACAGCAATGACAATCTCTATGTCGCCGATACAGCGCTGGGCCGCATGTTACGCGTCGATATCAAGACCGGTGAAAAGACACTGGTGGCTAGCGTTGAACCCGGCATCGACAACCTCGCCCTCAACAGCCGTGATGAACTCTACATCACCAATATGAACGACAATGCGCTGATCAAGATCAATACCCGCACCGGGGCGGCCCGCACCGTGGTCAGCAGTGAAATATCCGTGCCCGGCGGCCTCGACCTAATCGAAGAAAACGGTAAGGAAACCCTCCTGGTCGGCAACCTCTTTACCTATAGTGCGATTGATGGGACAAGCGGCGACATAAGACATATAAAGCGCGGCCTGCGCGACCACTTTGAGTTGCCGATGTCGGTGAATATTCGGGGCGAACGGGTTGTTGTCACCAGCTGGTTTACCAGCGGCGTTGAAATATTCGATCGCAACACTCACCAAAGCCTTGCCGTGCACCACGGCTTTCAACAACCGGTCGACGCCCTCGAATTAGCGGATGGCACCCTACTGGTCGCCGAACACGGCACCGGGTCGATTCTTGAAGTCTCCCCAGACGGTGATCGCGATGTCCTGGTCGACGAACTCCCCGGCATCGCCGCCCTACGCCAGGGTTCTGACGATGACACCTTCTACGCGACTGATGTGCTCAATGGTCTATTGCTAGAAATCGATGACGACGGTGATATCGACATTATCGCCACAGGGCTCGACCGCCCCGAGGGCTTCGATGTCGCCGCCGATGGCAGTATTGTACTGGCCGAAGTCGGCAAACAGCGCATTGTGCGTATCGACCCCGATAGCGGTGAAGTCAGCGAAATTGCCCGCAACCTCGCCATCGGCCTCGCTCCGGCCCAGGGTACTCCTCCGGGCTACATCCAGACTGGAGTGGTCGTTTCCAGCGCCGGCAATATCTATGTCACTGCGGATTTAAATACGGCGATTTATAAAATCACGCCGCAGTAGTATTTTTTACGACGAGATAAGCGACCACCCAGGGAGCCTGAGTAGCCCCCTGGTCAAGTCGTGCAACAATTGCAGTAGCCAACTCTTCAGGGTGCAATAAATTGTGAAACTCAGACTCCACCATATCAACGCCTTCACCAACACCCTGTTTAGGGGTAACTATGCGGGTGTTATTTTCCTCGACGAGTGGCTAAGTACGGCGCTCATGCAGGCCATTGCCACCGAGAACAATCTCTCGGAAACAGCCTTCGTTAAACAGGCTGGTGTCAATACCTACCACATTCGCTGGTTTTCACCGATTTGCGAAATCGACTTTTGTGGTCATGCCACCCTGGCCAGCGCCTATGTTCTGTTCAAGCAAGACCAGGCCTTGCACGACATCGAATTTTACGCCGCAGCCGTGGGCACCTTAAACGCGCGACGGGAAGCCGATGACTTTATCGCCATGACCTTCCCCCAGTACATGCCGCAAGCACTCAGCGAGATACCCGAAGCCCTCTTGGCGGGCTTGTCGATAGCGCCCAGCGAGGTACTGATCAACCGCCAGGCCTACTTTGCCATATACACCAATGAAACGGATATCCAGGCCCTTAAACCCAACCTGAAGGCGCTGCAGGCATTGGCCCCCTACGATGTGGTCATCAGTGCGCCAGCCAGTGAATACGACTTTATTTCCCGCTATTTCTGGCCCGCCAACGGCGGTGATGAAGACCCCGTCACCGGCTCTATTCACTGTGGGCTTGCCCCTTTCTGGGCAGAGCGATTCAATAAAACTCAGCTCGTGGCCCATCAGGCTTCACAGCGCGGTGGTATTTTACACTGTCGCGTTGCGGCCGATGCCGTCGTCATCTCGGGACAGGCCGTGCAATATCTCGAGGGCCTTATAGAAATTTAAGGTCTTATCGCGCCACATCGAGAAAGACCATAGAATTCGTAACAACAAATACATAAAAACCGACAACCAACTGGAAACCCCGCTCATGAAACTCGATTCCCTCGCCCTGCACTATGGTTATGAAGCGGAAGCCACCACCAAGGCCGCCGCGGTGCCGATTTACCAAACCACCTCCTATACCTTCGATGACACCCAGCACGGTGCCGACCTCTTCGACCTGAAGGTACCGGGCAATATCTACACCCGCATTATGAACCCCACCACCGCCGTGCTCGAGCAGCGTCTGGCGGCCATGGAGGGCGGGGTTGGCGCCTTAGCCGTGGCATCCGGTATGGCGGCCATCACCTATGCCCTGCAGTGTATTTGCGAGGTGGGCGACAACATCCTCAGCACCAGCCAGCTCTACGGCGGCACCTATAACCTGTTTGCCCACACCCTGCCCCGCCAGGGCATTGAGGCGCGCATGCTAAGCCACGATGATTACGAGGGCTTCGAGGCGCAAATTGACGAGCGCACGCGAGCCCTGTTCTGCGAGTCCATTGGCAACCCGGCGGGCAATATTGTCGACATCGAACGACTGGCCGAGATTGCCCACCGCCACGGCGTGCCACTGATCGTCGACAATACGGTGGCCACGCCCTATCTCTGTAGAGCCTTTGAACACGGCGCCGACATTATCATCCACTCCCTCACCAAGTACATTGGTGGCCACGGCACCTCCGTTGGCGGGGTGATTATCGACTCCGGTAAGTTCGACTGGGTGAAAAACAAGGCGCGCTTTGCCGTGCTCAACGAACCCGACCCCTCCTACCACGGCGTGGTGTATACCGAAGCCTTTGGTCCGGCTGCGTTTATTGGCCGCTGCCGTGTGGTGCCACTGCGCAATACCGGTGCGGCCATTTCACCGCAAAACTCTTTTCAAATTCTCCAGGGCCTGGAGACCCTCGGACTGCGCATGGACCGGCACTGTGAAAATGCCCTGGCGCTCGCCAATTACCTGCGCCAGCACGACAAGGTTGCATGGGTGAACTACGCGGCCCTCGACGACAGCCCCTACCGCGGGGCCTGTGAAAAAATTTGCGGCGCTCGCGCCTCGGGTATTCTCAGTTTTGGCATTGAGGGTGGTGCCGAGGCCGGTGCTCAGTTTATCGACGCCCTGCAAATGATCCTACGCCTGGTCAATATTGGTGATGCCAAGTCGCTGGCCTGCCACCCCGCCTCAACCACTCACCGCCAATTAAACAGCGATGAACTCGCCAGGGCCGGTGTCAGCCCAGACCTGGTGCGCATTTCGGTGGGGATTGAACATATCGACGACATCATCGCCGATGTCGAGCAAGCTCTGGGGGCAGTGCGTTAGTTTTTTATCGCCACTAAAGGGGCCCGAAGGCGCGCATTCCAGGCCCCAACGTAACGACACAGTGAGCGGCCACAGGGACCCTGTTATCGACCCCTCGTACATCCACTAAAAAGACACAATAAAACTTTATAGAAAACACACTCGACAAAACCACCAACCATCTGATTCTAAAGGTATTTAAAGATATGACAATATACTTACCCAGTGGTAAAAAGGGTTACTATAAATTGGAAAACTGCCGTCGATGAGATACACTGGACTCTCTAAAATCTAGCGACCGACAATAAAGATGAGCAAAACCAATAAAACGCGCTGGGGCAAGGCCATTCAGAGTAAAGACGTACAGCACGAGCTAAAACGTACCGCCATTCTAAAAACCGCCGCCCGCTTGTTTAACCAGAACGGCTTTCGCGAGACCTCTCTCAACCATCTGGCCCAGGAATTACAGGTCACCAAACCGACCCTGTATTACTACATTGAAAATAAGGAAGACATCCTTTTTCAATGCCTGCTCACCGCCATTACCCAGATGCTCGAACAAACCGCCACCATACAAAATGCTGAACTCAGCGGGCTCAAAAAGCTGGGCCGCTTCATCTATTTATTTACCTCTATTTTTGATGACGAATTCGGCCGCTGTCTGTCCCGCCCCGGCCCGGACCCCCTTTCGGACAAGTATTTACAACAAATAGAGCCCCTCTATCAGCAACTCGATGGAGCGATGCGCGACATCATAGACAGCGGCATAGAGGACAAATCGATTCGCGACTGCAACCCAAAGATTACCGCCTTCACCATTTTTGGCGCCATCAACAGGATGACCAAGTGGTATCAGGTGGATGGTGAAATGACCACTCGCGAGGTCGCCGACGAAATGGCCGAGATGTTTACCCGAGGGCTGGCCGGCTAGCAGCACCACGCCAACACAGTGTCTGGTATTGTGTATTGGAAGATTGAAAGGTACTGTAGGTCGTGTCAGCTGACACTTCTACCGAGCTGACACGGCTTCAGCCCATGATCAGGAGTACGTTATGACGATCACCGTACCCGAGCACAACAGCGACAACGTTGTGAACATCTTCACCGGCCAAACCTGGTCGCCTACCCTTAAGTCACAGTTTATCCGCCTCGCACCCGAGCTCGACGGACTGGAAATGCTCTACTCCAATAGCGCCCACCCCGACACCAGCTTTAGCATCAAAATACTCTGCTGGGGCCTGCGCGAGGACGGCGATATTGTCGGTCTGGTGCCCTGGCTCGACAACATCACCCCCTGCCCCGATATCAGCGACCCTCTGGATGGCAAGTGGGAGGGTTACTATGATCCTGGTACCGAAGAACTCTTCCACGACGCCCCCCTGCACAAGGCCCTGGAGCTAGAAATGGCCGCCGAGTACTACGAGTGCAGCTATGAAAACGCCAGCGATGTGGTCCAGGAAATACCCGATAGCATTGGCACCCACGCGGTGTTCTCCAATGACGGCTTCAAAACCCTGCGTTTAAAAGAAGTGATCAGCTGGCGTCTGCTCCACAACGGTGAAATTCACGGCCTGGTCGCCGATGAGACCAAGGTGGAGACAACCCCCGTCCTGCCCGGTGATTCCAGCCTCTACTCCACGGGTTCGGATGCCGAGTTCCGCTATTTCTTTCAACACCATATCGCCAATAAAATTAAGGCCCAAGACCCCGAGGCACTGGCGGCCATCGCCATACTCGCTGAAACCTAGGCCACCTGAAGCCACGCCAGCGACATCAACACCCAGCCTGTATCCGCGCTAGCGGTACGGGCTGGATAGCCAACAAATCGCTACCTCATCGCCGATCAGTACAAATCTCTGCGACCAACTTGCCCATAAAATCACTGCCAAAACGTAGATTCTGCAGGGAGATTTTTTCGTTGTCGCCGTGAATACCGCTGGCCTGCTCGGCATCGAGTATTAGCGGTATAAAACCATAGGCGGGGATGCCCTTTTCCCGGAAAAAATGGCTGTCGGTAAAGCCCGCTGTCATGCGCGGCACAATCGTGGCGGCGGGAAAGCGCTCGACCAGGTTCTGCTCGAGCGCCCGATAAAGAAAGTTATCTTGCCCTGAGATACCCGGCTCGAAAGACAGCAATGTCGCAACCTGCAAACTCGTATCACCCAGCGCCTGGGTAATACTTTGCAGGGCTTGCTGCGGTTTGTGATTGGGCAACAGGCGGCAATCAACCTCTGCCCAGGCCTCGGGCGCGACGACATTAATTTTGTCACTGGCCTGGAAACGGGTGATGGCACAGGTGCTGCGCAACTGGGCATGGAGACGGTGGTCGAACTCACGCAATTCGGCCATTTGCCGGGGCGAGCTGAGCAAAGTTTCGACATTTGACAAGCGCTCACGCCACGGCGCGGGGAGATCGGCGGCCAATTGATTGAGGTAGCTCTTCACCCCCGGTGAGAGCTTGGCCGGGAATTGCAATTGCTCAAGCCTTGCCAGAGCCCCAATCAGCCGCTGGCTAGCACTTTCGCTGCGTGGTATCGCAGCGTGACCCGGCTCACCCCTGGCGCTGATGCGCAACCACAGGGGCAGCTTTTGCGTCACCTCGATGCCAAAGCTTAACTTACCGCCTCGTATATCGCCGCGCCCGCCCTCGTTGAGAACGGCCCCAATACCCTCGAAGAGCTCGGGGCGCTGGTCCAACAACCAGCCCACACCTTTCTGACCACCGGCCTCCTCATCGGCCGTGGCGAGAAAAATCAGATCGCGGTTTAAAGCCACGCCCTGGGTTTTTAAGGCCAACATCGCCTGTAGCTGAAAAATGCCCTGTGATTTGCTATCCAGTGTGCCGCGGCCATGAAGATAAACGTCATCAATAAGCCCTGCAAAGGGCGGCTCCCGCCAGCGCGCTGGGTCTGCGGGCACGACATCCATATGATGAAGCAGCAGCAGTGCAGGCTTATCGCCTCCGGGCAGACGCGCCCAAATATTGGCCCGCCCCGGGGCAACTTCTATGACCTCGTGCTCAATATCGTGGGCGGCAAAAATTCTGGCAAAAAAGCTCGCTCCCAAGGCCTCATTACCCGGAGGATTACTGGTGTCGAGCCGAATATAGTCACGCAGTAAATGCTGAGTATCGAGATCTTCAGCTACGCAAAAACCACTACACAGCCAAAATAAAAGCACTACCGGTATTTTCATTTTATTAGCCAATCGCCCGCGGCTCATCGGTAGAGTCCCGCGTAAATACTGGCCTTTATTGTATAAGACTTGAGCATTTTATTATTTGAGTCCCAGGAGCCTGTCGGTTTTGTGTTCGTCACGAGGGGGCCAGTTTGAGTCATTTTTTCAGCTTTTCTGAGGAGAATAGTGATTCTATTTGACGGTAAAGAGTTGAAAAAATGGCCAAATCTGGATTTTCCGCAGTAGGACTCCTAAACCCGACAGACGCCTAACATCAAGTTAGAACGGCACACTAGCTGGGGACCCAACTGACGTTAATAGAGGGCGAAAAAGCAGCCCATACTGCTAACGCCAAGCACCTCTTTACCATCCACCTGACGCGCCTCGCTAATATCGGCCAGTTGATAATAAACACTGCGACTGAGCAGGCCCTCCATGCCACCTCGCAACTTTATATAGGGCGAGGGCTCACCACTTGCAACATCGACGGCCACTCTGAGCGGGTGCTCGCGATCGGCAATAACGACGTCATCGGTACTGCTGTTAAAAACCAGTGCCTGATCATCACCCCTGTGCTCAACGCGCAAAGCGCTAAAGAAAAAGGGCACATCCTCGACTTCTATGCGCCACTTCTCTACCGGCGTCACCAGGAAGTACTCGTCGTTTTCGCGCTTCAAAATACTCGAAAAAAGTTTCACCAGGGGCTGACGTTTTATCTCGCCGCCCTCATGAAACCAGATGCCCTGGCGGCTAATGCGAATATCAATATCACCCGATAAGGGTGGATTCCACTTTTCGACGGGGGGCAAACCGGGCCCATCTAGCTGGTTTTTTTGCAGCTCCTGAGACCAGTCATCGAGGGAGGGGCTGGACATCTAATGTTCCCTAAACTGACCACGGTTGCCCATGGTCACGCCAATATTGGCAATAAAATTGAGTAGCTTTTCCTTATCGTCGAACTGGTCGGCAAAACCCTGGTTAAAACAGACATCGACCGCACCCTGGGCCAGGGCCCAGCAAGCCAGGTAGTGGTAGTGGGGCGGGACGTCTTCCAGTAGACCGCGCGCAATTAACTTGGAGACCATATTATTCAGGGTCTCGACCATCGAATTGCGAGTTTTATGCAAACGGGCCATTTCTATCGCCACAGATTTATCGGCTTCGAGACGAAACTCGAGTTGTTGAACGAGTCGATCCAGTGCCGGATTAGCTAGACGGGAATCAAAATAGGCCTTGGCCGCCGCCCCCGGATCACCACTTTCCGTGGCTTTTATACCCGCATTAACATTGCTCACCAGCATCTGCTCGTAGTCGGAGACAATGCGCATCATGATTTCGGCTTTACTCTGAAAGTGTTTGTAGACGGTACCCTTGCCGATGCCCGCCTCGGTGGCGATGGCAGACACGGTGACCTTCTCGACACCATCGCGAATGAGCAGACCCAGGGTAGTATCTTTAATGAGCTGCTCTCGCTCGAGGAAGCGCTGCTTTTTCTGCCGTATTCTGTCTGTACTTGTTGTTGTCACAATCCCACCAAAAAAAGGTTTTAAACATTGTCGCACCGCTAGGCAGGGCTAATCAAATCATCCTTTACTCGCCAAGCTCAATAGAGCCCATCTACCGGCCTTCATAGCGGGTGCCTGTGCTAATATTTAATTTTACTCCGGTCGATTGCTACGATGGCGCAAACCACAAAAATTTATAACTTTGCCCGCCTCATTGGCGCCGCCGGAGTCGATCGAAAAGAGAGTATCGCGGCGCGACGCACTGGCATTGTTCTCGAAGTACCAATGCTGATTGCCTCACTGTGGATACTGCTCAACTGGCTAAGTACAAGCACATCGACAGCTTACAATATCTACGACATTTACCTCTGGGGTTTCTTCATTGTCGAAACCCTGGTGCTGTCTTTTTTGGTCAATGACACTCGGCGGTATTTAAGTTGCAACTGGCTCAACCTTGTCATCATCATCACCGGCATTCCGATGTTGTTGGGCTGGCCCACTCACCTCGGGGCGCTGCGCCTACTGCGGGTGATTATCGTCCTCACCCTACTAATGCACATAGGCGGGCGCGTCAAAAAAATGCTCTTGCGCAACGAACTCGCCGCAACGGGGCTCGCGTCAATGATTGTGGTCATTATGGCCGGCATCTTGATGTCGGCCCTTGAGCCCAACATCAACAGCCCTGGGGAGGGCATCTGGTGGGCCTGGGTTACCATCACCACCGTTGGCTACGGCGATGTCGTACCGCAAACCCCTGCCGGCAGAGCTTTTGCCGGCATCATTATCTTTCTCGGGATCGGTCTTTTTGCCGCCTTAACCGCAAGCTTCACTTCCTATTTTATTAGCCAAAAAGAAGAGCAAGACATTAGTTCAGAGGAGAGGGCAAGCAGGCATCTAAACAGCATTGAACAGCAATTAACCAGGCTTGAAGAGAAAATTGACGATCTGAATTCTCAGAGCCTCATCGCTGCATCACAGGAAAAAACCAAACCTCTGGAAGAGTACAAGCCGAATAAAAACCAGGTTTAGGCAATACGCCGATAGGCCTTATGGTAGCAAGGAAGTGATTTGGCTAAATACCGTCACTGGTTTTAATGGCTTGCTAAAAAAAGCCTTCACGCCCAAACCTTCGGCCTTCAACTCATCCATTTCACTCTCCCCTTGCGTCACTACAAACATCGGGGCATTAGTGCTGGCACTAATTTCACGGCACAGGGCAGAGCCGTTGACACCGTCCGCTCCTGTATCGAGAATAATCGCCGATGGTGCACGCTCCCCTATCCAGGGAAGCACAAAGGAACCATGGGTTAGACCGTGGGGCGTGAAGCCCTCGGCTCGGCAGCAATCACTCAAGTCACCCAGTAACTGTGTATCACTGACAACGATTAATATATTTTCCATGGATACCTACTCGTAACATTTGCGACAAAGTATACAATCACTGCCACCGGAATGGGTAAGGCAAGCGGAGTAAACATGGGCCAGATCACACTTGGGCTCCTCTCACCAGGGGCCTGACCGGCAGTGCAAGTCAACAACAAAGGTTAACGGGAAAATGTGCGAACTCCTCGGGATGAGCGCCAGCGTGCCAACGGATATTTGTTTCAGCTTCGCAGGCCTAATGCGTAGAGGCGGCGACACAGGCCCCCACGAAGACGGCTGGGGTATCGCCTTTTATGAAGGCAAGGGCTACCGAGCCTTCCACGACCCTGGGGCCAGCGCCGATTCGGAAATTGCTCGCTTTGTACAAAACTACTCGATAAAAAGTAACAATGTACTCTGCCATATTCGCAAGGCCAATCGCGGCAAGGTGAGCCTTGAGAACACCCACCCCTTCGCTCGTGAACTGTGGGGGCAAACCTGGTCCTTTGCCCATAACGGTCAATTGAAGGGCGTCAAGAAACTCGACCTCAAACACTACAAACCGGTGGGCACCACCGACAGCGAACACGCCTTTTGCTGGTTGCTCGGCGAGCTGCGCGAACACTTCCCCCAGGCACCTGGCAGGCAGCGAGCACTCTGGACATACATTCAGAACAAAACGCAGGCATTAAGTCATCTCGGCATCTTTAATATGCTGATGAGTGACGGCCGCTCGCTCTACACCCACTGCAGTACCAAACTCAGCTGGCTGACTCGACAGGCACCCTTCGGCAATGCCCAGTTAATTGATGCCGATATGACGGTTGATTTCGCCGACCACACCCAGGCCAATGACGTGGTGACCGTCATTGCCACCCAACCCTTAACCTCCAATGAACAATGGCAAGCCATGGAACAGGGGCAGTTTTCGGTGTTTCAACAGGGCCAACAGGTTTGGCCACGAGCTAATACACGGCTTCGACAGGACGCCAAAAAAGAAAAATAAAAAAAGGGGTACAACAGCACCCCCAAAGGACAGAGACTACAAAACGAATCAACGACTAAAATCATGCGCCCGCAAACGAAAGACCGCCCGCAACAAAGGCTAAAACTCATTACTTTCCAGAGCAATCGAGCTCATGGAAACCTCCCTTTCTGGATCAAACGCGCCCACTCAGGACTGGACAAGCGTACTAACTTGGTATTCTGATCGAGCAAGACCCCGTGTAATGACCTGGAAAGACTACACTCACCTTGAACAGTCGCAAAAGCCATAAGCCCTGCCTGTCGATGTCATTGTCCAAGTAAGCGCAAGCGCGGGTATTGACTTTGATCAAGCGCCGAATCAATTCTTGGATTCAACTTCGAAGTGCATAAAATTAATTCGGCAATTTACTACCGTAAAAAAACATCTACAGCCAATAAACTTTCTACAGGAAAAGCACCAGCAAGATGACTGGCGATCTAGCCCAACCAATAGAGCGCGATTGCGCCTATGCCAGATAGGCTACAGATACACAGTGATACCAGACGGATATGATGACTGGCAATACGCTCGACATAGCGTGTCGCCAGCCAGTAGCCCAATAGCATTGCCGGGATAAGCGGTAAGGTAAGAATGAAATGATGCCAGCTCATATAACCGGTGTAGCCCTGTACCAACAGCGAGAGAATACAACTGACAATAAAAAAGGCCGACAAGTTAGCGCGAATAAGATTGGCCTGCTCATGCTGCAATAACAGCGCCAGTGGTGGCCCACCGATGGCGGTACTGGTACCCATAAAGCCCGACAGAAAGCCGGCTATCAACATGCGCGGTGTGGTGGGCGCGATACGCAGGGGTAATAAACTCACTGCCACAGCAATTAATACCGTCAAACCCAGCCACAGTGAAAGTGACTTCGCATCAACCCATAGCAACAACATACCCCCCGCCACCGTGCCGGGAATGCGACCTATAATGGCCGCACCCAATCCCTTTAAAGAAATATTACTGCGATAGCGATAGGCATTGGCAATCGACAGCAGCAATGCGACAAGGGTGATCGGTGCGGGTACGTAATCGGGAGAGAGGAGAAATAAAAAGGGCGCCGCGACAATTGCCAAACCAAAACCGATGGCACTCTGCACAAAGGAACCGATGAAAATAATCAGTGCCGCTAAAAGTATGTCCATAGGGTTCATCGCCGCAAGGTCAGCCGTATTGCTAATTAAACTCGCAGGCCATTACGGACGTACTCGCAAGCAACAGTAATGGGGGAGTTTGGGAGGTCGAGGCGCTAACTTCTAGCACCCGATTAGTCTTCGCCATCCTGGCCATCAATATTGCGCATGCGATCTTGCACACCCTGGTTGAGCATCGCCTCGACGCCCTTAGCTTTGTCCAGTGGCTGCTGATAGGTTCTCAGCACCTGAGTAGCCGCCTTATCGGGTGCGGAGTTCTCCTTCGCCCCACCATCACCGGACGAGCCCGAGATGGCATCCAGCTGTTTACCCTGTTCCTGGCACAGCAATAAATACAAGGGTGCCATAATCAACAGGGCGATCAGTAAACTCTTCATAGATATATCCTCATGCTATTTCTTCGCAATTATGCCACTCGATTATCAACAAGGTTTTAAAACCGCACAATTAAGGGGGCTTCGTCTAAGTGATCGAGTTGGTAGCAGGAATACACCAGGGGCAAAAATTACAAACAGATGACGCCACTTTGCCTGGCAAAACTACAGCTAAGGTTGTTGGCCCCGGTTGGAGCTATGACACTGGGAAAACTGAGTGGCCCCTTAGCAGAGCGTATTAATTACGGTCCGCCCCAAGTCATGATCTAACGCTATATTGACGTTAAATTGCGCGTCATTTTATTTTTCGTTTTATTTTTGCGGCCTATCACCGATGGAGTTAGACGATAAGTATTTTAAGAAATTGACAAGTGTCTAGATAAGTGGCGGCGATTCACCGGGAGTTCCATCAACGCCACCTCATCAATATTGCTGCGGCAGATATTCACGGCAGCTGTAGCCTTTAATACACGCGGTACTCACCGCCTCAAAATCAAGCGCTCAAATACAGTATCGCTACCATATTTGAGCGGCATAGATTTTTGGCACTAAATCAAGCGATATCGAAGAGGAAACTCGTGGTATCCGCATTCCAGCCTTCGATCACAAACTCATCATCAAACAATGTCGCTAAGGGCACATCTGAAAACAGCTCTGTGGTTTCTGCCAGCAAGAAGCCATCATCGTCACCATTCGGATCGAACAGGCTAAATGTCGGCAAGTTACTCGCAAAATCCGACGTTACTCCCACGTCAAAGCGCAGCAAGCCGGTAAAGATCTCCATATCCAGGCCCAACCATGCAAGATGATCGAAAACAGCGTTTATATCAACCTCAATAGAAAAGTCGATTAAACCATCGGCATCGCCATCCACATCCACGTCAAACGTACTATTTTCGGGTGCGGTAACT
>MAAC01009836.1_pt1 | contig 43231 bp, 50 predicted proteins | sample 1115981 | NCBI WGS metagenome assembly MAAC01 (sample SAMN04961126, study PRJNA320927) | seawater metagenome | isolation source: sample BD02T64 sea water enriched with oil for 64 days | place: USA:Gulf of Mexico | collected 2013-07-27 | reverse complement strand
GCACCGCCTCTCGTCGAAAATCCTCAGTATAGTGATTATATTTGTTCTTCTTCTTTTTCATTATCAGACCCTCATTAGGTAGTAGTGAGGTGTCTACTTTTCATGGGTAACTTGGAAATATAACGCCGCAATAAAAGGCGAGCGTTAGCGAGTCCAGCCCACGTTTTTTGCGGGCGATATTTCATTGCCTTGTTATAGACTGATGACAACATCGTCTATTTTCCAACCGCCTTCTTTAACCATTTTTACTACCTGCTTTTCTATTGATGTCGATTCATTTCCACATACGTCTCTCTGCGAAAACTCAAGAGATGCCGTCTCTGTTGCTATGGATTCACTTATCAGCGAGATTTCTTTGCACTTCGCCAAGCCCTTTGAGAATGCTAGATAGATAGCTATGACTTCGTCTCGGGATTTATTCATCTGTTTCATGTATTGAGGCATTTTCGATTCAACTTCCTGTTGTTTTCTCTTCGAAAAGTAAACCTTTTCATCGTCAAAGTTAATTCCAGCCATGACCCTTGTGTTGTATTCAATGTATACCTGGCTAGGTGATTGCTCTACAGAACAACCGAAAAGAAGGGATGTAAGTAGCGCCGATGATAGTGATTTCGTGATAGTCAAAGCAATACTCCTTAGCCTCTAACTTGTATTAACAGGAATTATAATTCCCTTTAATTTCTTATGTAGAAAACCGATTTTACCAGCCCCATAGTCACTTAAATTTAGCTGCAACAATGTAGGGCGAAGCCCTGTGTAAGCTTATGCTACCGACGGGAAGCCGGTATACGTATTAGCTATTTCACACTCATCGACCCATCGTGAACGTTCTGCATAAAAGATTCTGCTAATGGTTTCAACAATGGGCTTTCCGTCCAGGGATCCAGCACGTACGACAATCGCCGTGCCGGTTAGATTTAAATAAGGAACTCCTGATCCGCACACTTTACAAAATGCGTTGGTAAATTCGCGACCAGGGTAGTCGAACCTTTCAATCAGGTTCTCACCGGATAACCAGCTAAGGCTTCCTACTTCACCAAAAAGATTAGACACGTAATCCGAGCCAGAAGCTTTCTGACATTGCTTGCAATGGCAAAGATAAAGCTGATCAAACCTGTTGTTTATTTCGTATCTTATTTCTCCGCACAGACATGCGCCGTTAATTTTGCCTGACATATTCACCTCTTTCCCCAATGTATTAAACGATATACAGAATCGAGCTAACCATCTACAGAGCCTAGAATATTTACCAACATAGTAAAGTTACATAACGATTGGTGGTTTCTTTGCCATATATAACCCCAAGCCCATCAGCCCAATCCCGACAATACGTACTGTCGTAATCGGCGTTTTAGGTACATAAAAAAGCCCATGGTGATCGATGATTGCGGCAGCGACTATTTGGCCAAACAACACTAGAAAAATAGCATTTCCGAGGCCGATCTTTGGGGCAATCCAGGTAATGGATAAAATATAGAACGCGACAAAGAGACCGCCGAGATAATAACGAGTAGGTATTTCCATCACTTGATTGCTGGAAGGCAACGGATTCATCAGCAATAACGCGGCCGTAACGGCTAGTGCGAGCAAAAACAGCACAAATGCTGCGGCAACCGGACTTTCCAGTCGCGCTCCTAGCCCTGAATTTAGCGAAGCCATTATAGGAATACCGATACCCGCGATGAACAGTATGGCGCTCAGAACCAGGGTGCTGGAAAGCCAGTTAGCCATTACTACGTACCTCCAAATAGTTGTAAACGCCATGAGCTATTGATTACTAAACGTCCTTCGGTAGTCCTCTACTGGTAACCCGCCTATTCCCCAGTTCTCCAATTCCACTTCGTCAATAACTACAAATGTTGCTGCTGGTTTTTTGTTAAGCACGTCCGAGAGTAGCTTTGTTACGCCGTCGATCAGTTTTGCTTTTTGTTCTTTAGACACGCCCTCGCGTGTAATCTTGATATTAATGTAAGGCATTCATCACCCTCTATTGATGTGTTTCAGTTATTTGAAAGACTTTCGACATGATTTGCCAACGCTTTTCCAGGCGCACAAGTGTCAAGAAGTCTATGAAATTTCGCGATCCTATCGAACATCGAACGCGAGCAAATGCAGTATTCTTACCTGCAAATTCGATACCCTCGATAACATCCCGCCGTGCTTCTCCACGGGAAGCTCCCGACTCACGAGCCGCAACAATGGGAAAATACTCATCCATCGTCCTATAGAGTAAAGGTGATTCATCAGCGGTCGCATATATCGCTTTTGGATGGAACGCTATCGCAAGCCTATCTGTATCGCAGTAGTAGAGCGCATCAAAATAGATATCCAACGTCTTATCCACACCACTAAAATCGCTCATGATGTTTTGTCATTCTCGATCAGCCCTTCGGTGGTCATTGCTTTAGTGACTGATGGCCGTTGACTTACACGTATGACATAGTCATTAACAGATGGCCATGGATCCAAATCAAACTCGACAAACCCCGACCAGTTGAGCACCACAAAGGCGTACGCATCGGCAACGGTGAACTGCGCACCAAGCAAAAACTGCCTGCCGTCCGCGAGTTTCGATTCAATGAACCCAATTCTGCGGGCGACGCCTCTTTCGACTTTTGTTTTGGCCGATGGGCTGAGTGTTTCCCCAGAAAAGAACGGGGCGTATGCCTTATGTAATTCCGATGAAATAAAGTTAAGCATCTCTTGCAGGCGAGTACGCTCCATGGTTCCGTTAGCAGGAACCAAGTTTGCTTCTGGTGCCAGGTCTCCCAGGTGTTGTAAGACCGCTGGGTTCTCCGTAATGATCGCCCCAGTGTCCGTCAGCAGAGAGGGAACATAACCGTTGGAATTGATCTGGCGATAATCTACTCCTGTTTCCGTTATGCCACTTTCAGTATCAACCTTCTCTAAATCAAAGGGTTGTTCTATTTCATTAAGCACAATGTGAGATGCCATTGAGCAAGCGCCTGATTTGTAATAAAGCTTCATTTGTATCTCCGGTCATGTCGTTTCAAAGAATAATCATGGTCTCCTACTAAGTATCCATTGACAACCTACTATCTCGAAGTTATCGTAATGGTGGATTACCCCAGAGTTACTAGGTTACTTTCATGTCTTTAAAAGTACGGCACAACAAGAGCCCTAAACCACCAGAGCCGTGCATGCTAACTGAGTGCATGGCAGTCATTGCAGGTGCATGGGCGCCTAATGTCATCTGGTGCTTAAGAGAGGGCCCACGACGTTTTAATGAGCTGAGAATAGATATTCCTCCGATTTCAGCAAAGGTACTATCGGCTCGACTGTCGGAACTGGCGGAAAGAGGCGTACTAGACCGTCACGTGCGCCCGACATCACCACCGTCAGTGGAGTATGAATTAACGGGACTGGGGCAAAAGCTGATTCCTGCTCTGGATGCAATTGTGCAAGTAGGGCATCAACTCAAAGCAGTTCGTGAGTGAACGCGTGGAATCAAATCCAATAGCAGTCTAGATTGCCGAGAAGTAGCAAGGTCGATTTCATGACATTTCGACGGGAAGGACAAGATACGAGTTCTAATATTCCATTTCGGTCCTTCGAATCATTAAACTAAACAAACCTACTCACGGCTGACCAAATTACTTTACCGCCCGGCTCCCCGCCATAGTGCTCGCTCTTAATGTTGGAATGTTAGAACTGACCCCCGGGTTGGTTCCTCAAATAATCATTACCGACCCCAAGCAGATAGCATCTGAAGATGGGAAATGGATTCCTCTCGAGCTAAACGTCGCACCTTAATTATTAACAAGGTGAGAAAATAGTTCCAAGCACCTCACCTGGCGCTAGCAAGCAACGCAGGGCAACTCGCACGACCCGTAGCAAGACCCATCAACAACTTACTATATAGTTAAAATGAATTAGTCTATTTCTAAAAACAATTCATTTTGATGCAATCATTTCCCTCGAAATAACGTCTTAAGAGTATAGGTAGACAAATTTTGTTGTCTGCTCAAGCTAAAAACGACTAACTCGAGGATTACACAATGAGCAATACCAATCCATTACTCGCGGCAACAGTTGCCAGCCTTTTCGCACTCGGCGCCACCAGTGTCGCCCATGCTGTACCCGATCAACCCACTTCCTGGGAAAAATGTGCAGGCATTGCCAAAGCGGGGAAAAATAATTGTGGCGCGCTTGACGGCAGCCACGGGTGTTCCGGACAAGCCACGACGGATAACAATAAAGACGAGTGGGTCTATGTCCCCCAGGGCACCTGTGAAAGGATAGCTGGCGGTACTGTAGCTGCGGTCAAACCCGCGAAAACATAAACTTGGGTCAATTAGTATTTTCGGACGAATATTTCAGCTTAATAGCGTGACTTTCTACCTGACCACCTAAGCGCCAAAACAAACCCACACAAATGATTAAAGGTCGCAAATGATTAAGGGTACAGGCATCGGCTATCGCAGTAGCCACTGGCGCTCCATAATGGAAACTGCCCCCGATATCCCGTGGATGGAGGTGCTGGCAGATAACTTTCTCACACCTGGGGGTATGCCCGCTTACCAGATAGATACCCTGGCTGAACGCTACCCACTGACGCTGCACAGCGTTGGCATGTCCATCGGCTCTAGCGAGCCCATTGACTTCGAGTATTTAAAACAACTTAAACAGCTAAAAGACCGCTGTGGCGCGCACTGGATTTCGGACCACCTGTGTTTCACCCACATTCAAGGCCGCTATTCCCACGACCTCTTGCCCCTGCCCTATACGGAAGAAGCATTGCGCCATGTCAGCGAGCGTCTCGGTGTGATACAGGATTTTTTCGGTGAAGCCATTCTTATCGAAAATGTGTCTAGTTATATCAATTACCGCGAATCGAAAATGCTGGAAGAGCAGTTCGTGAAAGCTGTTGTCGAAGAGTCAAATTGCGACTTACTCCTAGATATTAACAATATTTACGTCACCCAAATGAATCGCGGACTCAAGCCAGAGACCTACCTAGAACAAATACCCTGGCACAAAATTCGCGAAATTCACCTGGCGGGTTTTGATGATTCCCAGGGGCTATTGATCGATGCCCACAACCATCCTGTAGCCGACCCAGTGTGGGATTTATTTAAAATAACTATCAATAAAATAAATGAATTACCCGGTATTTTCGCCGTAGATATACCCGCAATTGTCGAATGGGATAATGATATACCAGCGCTACATACCTTACTCGAGGACCGAGACAAGGCCGAGGTCATTCAAGGTCAGAAGACAGCACCCAGTAGTCGAATGACCTAGCAGAGCACACCAGACTGGCAGCGTCGGTAACTAATGATGAATCTTCACCAACTCCAACATCAGTTTCTTAATAGCATCCACGGTGACGCAAATGCTGCTGAAAACCTGCACGCACAACTACGCCCCAGTGGCGATATAGATCAAACTATTGGTATTGAAATATACCTAAATAATTATCGCGGTGGCTGCGTCGCTCATCTGCAGCAAACCTATCGAGTCTGTCGACAGCTGGTAGGCGATGACGCATTTGATTTTCTCGCTGCAAAGTTCGTCGCCGCTACACCTTCATCCCGGCCCGATATTAATCTGTATGGCAGCGAGTTCCCCGGTTTTGTTGCCGCACAAATTAACGAACAGTTAAGCTGGCAAACATTGGCTTACTTACCCGACGTTGCGCAACTGGAGTGGCTGCTGCATAAGCTGTACTACACGCCATCCAGCTCACCCACGGATTTGAGCCAGCTTACACGACTGACACCCGACACACTGATATTGACACCGCCAAAGCAACAGCAACTATTTACCAGTCAGTATTGTGTAGTAGATATTTGGCAAGCCCATGACGATGGTATATTTGAAGGTATCGAAGGGATTCCAGGCGACTCGGAATACTGGCTTATTCTGCGCAATCAGCAGTACGAAACAGAATTCCAGCCACTCAAATCTGCGGAATATCGATTGTTCAAGCAGCTGGCCTCAAAAACTATGACCTTGCCACTTGCCGCTCAATACGCCGCCGCAGCCAATATTCGACTGGATGAGCTACTGCCTCTATGGTTACAGCGCGGATGGTTGCTATGTGTGCCGCCAGCTAAGTCCGTATCGGACTCGGACTCGGACTCGGACTCGGACTCGGACTAATAAATGGAATTTGACAAACCTCGGCTCGACCGGCTCTATCAATTCTGCCTGTCACTCACCGCCCACGAACCGGACGCCTACGATCTTCTACAGACAGGTCTGGAAAAATATTTGAAAAATCCTCCACAGTTGGCGGCCGCTGCGGAGTCTTATATGTATAAAATCCTTCACAACACGTTTATTGATCAGTGGCGTCAAACATCCCGTATTGCCAATGAGCATTTTGAAGAGGATCAACACAGCCTGGACTTTGATATTGCCACCCTCGAATCAATTCATATCGATAATCACACCGCCAATAAATTACTGGAATCCCTCGAGCCGGAAGATCGGGAAATACTGTATTTATGGGCGGTAGAGGAATACAGCACCAGAGAAGTGGCGGAGATTACCGGCAAGCCCAAAGGGACTGTACTGTCGCGTATCTACCGACTGCGCCAAAAATTACAGGCAACAAGTTCAGCAGATTTAGCAAGGGAGATCGCAAAATGACTACACCCCTGCGTAAACAAGTTCGTGATCACTACACCAAGCAAAATTTAAGCGATGGGCAGTTTGAAAAACTAAGCGAGATGATTAGCTCATCGAACTCAGCCATTACCAATTCGCCGACCTCGCCAGAATATCAGGCCAGCAGACAAACCCGCTCCACAAAGTTTTATTATCTGGGTGGCGGCATTGCCAGCACCCTATTGTTAACCCTAGCTATTGTACTTTCGCCATTCTACTCGCAACGAGTCGGCGTTCAACAGATAGCCATTGAGGTGGCCAACAATCATAGCCATCTCAAACCCCTGACCATTCAGTCTGACTCCTACGAGAGAAATAAAGCATTTTTCTCGCAACTGAGTTTCGACATAGCAAAATCAAGTTTAGTTGACAATCAGCGTTTTCGATTACTCGGCGGGCGCTACTGCTCTCTCAATGGTTTAAAAGCCGCGCAACTGCGAGTGAAAGATACCAGCAACAATACCATTCAAACACTTTACCAGGTAGAAAATAGCACTCAGTACTTTCGCGACGTTCCCAAAACCGTTGACAATGGCCTTCCTGTCACTATCAACGTAGATGGCGTGCCAGTCACCATATGGTCTGAAAACGGCATCATTTTTTCACTCACACATTCACCCGTACACAATAAAAACTACTAACAGGCTGCTAAGCGGTTAACTGGTGTCAGGTGTTACCTAAAAAGAACTCTTTAGTCCCTGAGTTCAAGTAATAAGTGCAACGCTCAGCCCATAATGTACCTCGTAATGGCTCCAGCCGGACAGGCATCTGATTTAATCAGCTTTAGATTTTTAGGTGGACCCCCATTTCCAAATAAACGTTTCCCAGAGCCAACGATGACAGGGAACATCCATAGACGATATTCGTCAATAAGGTCATGAGTGAGTAAGGTTTGAATAAGCTGCCAGCTACCATGCACTTGCAGTAAATTTCCTTCTTGCGCTTTTAGCCGTTTAATTTCTGCGACAATATCGCCATCAATATCGATTGAACTATTCCATTCAAGCTCGTTTAATGTCGACGTTACAACGTACTTGGTCGCATTATTTAACTTCATCGCCACGGGGTTATCACTGGGTGCGTCTGACCAGTTAGGCGCAAACAGTTCGTAGGTTTTCCGCCCTAATAACAGATCATACGGGTCAGACATGGCCTCCCGCATTACCTGCTCCATAACATCATCCCAGCAACTGGCACCCCAGCCACCGCCGGTAAAACCACCAGATGGATCTTCTTCTGGGCTGGTTGGTGATTGCATCACTCCGCCCAATGTCTGGAACGATAAAATTGCAAGTTTTCTCATCGCGTTGCCTTTTGTTGTTTTCAACAAAAGGCAACTACTTAGCCACTCGATCGCTAGCGCAGTCATCCTTTAGAAACTGATGATCTTGCGTGAACAATCAACCCGGCGCCGGTCGCTATAGTGACTAGCGGCATTATTATCGCCATCCACCCCATTAAAGCGACTGAGTTGGAAAGGAAATATAGGTACGTTGTCTGAGCGAGCATACCGAGGAGAGAAATAACAAACAAAACTAATGCCCACTTCTTTCTAAGGAAGCTCTGATCATTGTGCCACTTTATCCCAAGTGGCCAGGGCAAGGAGCCGAGGTTAAGCGGCGGTTTTAATCTTCATTTGGCAGCAAGATCGTAATGACGGGTTCACCTTGATCACCAGGCCCCGCAATCAATTTTAAAGACACCTCTTCAGCTGCCAGGGTCTGACCATCTCGTGGTACTCGATACAGCGAAAAGTGTCGCTGATCACCCGTAGCAGAGGCTGACCGAATAGCGTGTGAAGCCATAAATAAAACATCCCACAAACGACCGGACTCATCCTGATGGGTTTGTCCCTGAGTGTCGCTGTCAGACCAGGCCACACAATCGCTCCATACTCCAAGGGTAAGCGCGACTGGCCATTTAAAACCCGCCTCACGGGCCATCGATCCCGCATTAATCAAAAAGCCATCATCAATGGCCTGTGCTCGGCTGTAAGTTGAAATAACAGGCCCAAAAAACCCATGGTTTGATGGCTCGCACTCTGTATTTTTCATTGATTTTCTCCGTAAATATTAAATAAAAATACGGGGAATACCGCCTTCCCATCGGGAAAGAAGTATCTTCCCCGATGGGTTTAATAAAAGGCCTTAAATCAGACCACGCTCGGCAAACGAAACAGACTCACCGGCGGTGACAATAAAATGATCCAGCACGCGAATATCGACCAGTGCCAGTGCTTCTTTTAGCCGTTTGGTAATCGCCTCGTCCGCTAGACTGGGTTCAGCAACACCACTTGGATGGTTATGAAAAAACATGATGGCAGCAGCATTCAGTGCCAGAGCTTGCTGCACCACTATTCGAGGGTACACAGAGGCACCATCAATAGTTCCCTGAAACATCTCAACCGTTTCGATAACACGATGTTGATTATCTAAAAACAGACAGCCAAAAACTTCTGCCTTGTGATCCATCATGCGCAAACGCAAATAATCACGCGTCTGACTGGGGCTTTGTAGTGCAGCCCCCGGTTTGTGCTGTTCCTGTAGAACTGAAAATGCCAGTTCTACCAGGGATTGTTTTTCCGTTTCGTTTAACTTGACGATTTTAATCGCAGAAAAACGGTTTTTAATATTCACCTTTTTAGGCGATGACGTTGAAGACATAGCTGATCTCCTTGCAAGAAAAAGAGGAGACCAGCCCGACGAGGAATGATATCCCCGTTGGGTTGGATGAATGGCCGTAGCGGCCAGGTTTATTATTAAGCGACAGCACTCCTGCTTACCGGAGGTGTTGCCGGAAAGGGTTTCCCCTCTACCTTGATCCACTGCAATCTCAGTAGCCGAGACTTCAGGTTAATGCCTGTTTCTCCAGCTCGATCGCCTTGTTTAAAGGTGAAGTTTTCGGCTTGTAAGTCGCTAAGATGGAAACCAACCAATACTTTTAAATCTGCCTCAACGGCGGGTATTAGCTGGCGTACTTGACCTTTCGCTTCTTCGCCCGCTACCACACAATCAAAGTGGGTATGTTGGACATTATCGGCAGAGCCTCGTAGAGCCGCGATGGTGACACTGAGAAATGGCGAGCCACTTTCAGGTCTGACTTCGCGGATCCGATTGAGGTAACCGATGCCCTTAATATCAAGATCGAAATACTTCGGTTTTTCAGATGTAGCTGTTTTAGTCGCTGCTTTATTGTTAGACATAAGACGTTCTCCTTGAACGAAAAAACCGGAGAAATCGATTCCCTGACGGGAAAGAATTCCCGGCAGGGTGAGTAAAATCAGGAAAATTCCTGAAGATGGATTGACGGAAATTCCGCGGTATCGATCACACAATCCGTTGATACCTTAGTTGTCACTGAGTCCGCAGTGACCACGTATAGATTCGTTAATTACCCTTCATTCACCGAGTCATCACAGACAAACTGTAAGTATTTCAGCATGCCGCGCGCATTGGCGAAGGCTGCATGATCGGCAATAGTTTGGTTGGGAAACCAGTTGGCAATATCCGCTGCCAGTGCCGCACTGCCACCACCGACGAACAAGACGCGATCCAGTTCGGCTCCGCAGCCGAGCTTGCGCCGCGTTTCGGTATACAGGCGCTCCACCAATTCTCGTTTGGCCTCCAGCACCAGCGCTGAGACATCGTGATCCTTTCCGTGGACGCGCAGGATCTGCGTATCAACGGCCCGGGTAATACGTTGTTCGCCCAGTTCATTAAGATCAAACTGCTCCTGAACCCCATTTGCAACACGACTCTTTACATTGAGCATGCCTTGATTCAGAGAGCCCGAGGAGCTGTGAACAATGCCCTGATTTTGTACCACCACATAGTCCGTGGTGCGCCCGCCAATATCCACGATCGCAATCGGCGCATTGAGCCGGTCGGCATCCAGGGTGATGCCGTCACCCGTAGTGACAATAATATGGTCATACCAGGCCGCGAGCGCTTCGGGTATTACTTCATGAAAAGCGATCCCTGTTTTTAAGCGCGGCGTTTGTACCTTGCTCCTGGGGGTAAGGGGTTGCACCGTGACTTTGAGGCTATCGCATTTTTGATCGATAACCTTTTGACGTCGCTCGCCATCATTGCGATAGAAGGCCCCGACAGGTAAACCGGAAACCAGGTGAAGAGACCGTCCTGACAGGCCCGCTTGATAAAGTGCATGCTGCACAATGACGCGATTGAGACCCGAGTTTGCATATTCATCAAACTGCGTAGGCTCCCCATCCACTGCTCCTACTGAATAAACGGTGCCATCGGTTTGGTATTCGAAGATACCTTGCTCCTCCTCACGGATCCAGGTCACGCCCGCCTGCCCCATTCTCGCCCGCGAAGGAATTGACACCAGACGCCCGTCCGGCAAAGCCACCTTGGTATAAGCGTAACCGTCATCAAGACCGACCTGCACTACCTGCGTTTTATCACCGCACTGTGATGCTGGTGCAAATGGCACAGTTCCATTTTCATCTACGTGATCATCGCTAAGTTCTGTCATATTATTTTTCCGGTTTGGTTAATACAGTTGTCTGGCACGCTAACCAATGATCTTTGCCAGTTCGGCAAATGGCTTGCTGTGCGTGTCCACTCTCGTCGCCTTTTTTTGCGTTGCCTGGTGGCTCAAGCCCTCGCTTTCCATCGCTGATGGTGAGCGCTCAACGGGTGTTTGCATCAGCCAGTTGGGATGCGCTACAGCAGGCTCCCTCGTCGCAAGGCTGTGTAGCGCAGTGAATTGCTGGGTTTTTATTGATTGGCATTCCGCTCGAAAGCCCTGCATCAGTAAATTGCGTAGCCACTCGTCACGGCGCAACTCGGGTAAGCGTTGTAAACGATTGAGAATCAGGGCCTCCAAAGCGATACGCCGATTGAGAGTGATGCTTATCGGTATTTCAGAGCACTGCTTCATCAGCTGCAGTACCTGGCGAGTCGCTCAAGTCATTCAGGTCAGGCCGACGAAAAGCAATCGGTCGTAGCGAAGGAAGCGCGTCACCACGCAGAATATCTCTGGGCACATCGCCCATGCGTTCCTGGGCTTTTTGTGCCCGCTGAGTATTCTGTAGAATTGCGCATCGATCCACGTCGCAAAAACAATAATTCTGGGGAAGCGCAAACACGCGACGCAACCAGCGACCACTGCCTTTGAACTGCTCATCAAGCGCCTGAGGTATCTCGACACCCAAATGACGGAGGGTCATAAAAGTACAAATTATCCGATCGTATTCCGCCAATAACTGGGCGGCACGAAAGGCGTAAGGATTGGCAAACTGCAATGAAATTCGCTGTGGCTGCCGGGACTGGGCAACGGTAATGTCGAAACAATCATGAGATGCGAGCAGTGCATTGACCTGTTCACTCAACTGGCCCAGCTGTGCACGGCACAGGGCTATACCCTCCTCGATTTTAATTAACCACCAATCGGCATAGGGATCATCCTGGCGTACGGCCTGCCAAAGCGTTTTCAAGCGATCAGCAAAGCCCACTAAACCCACGATGGCGGGCTTAGCCTCACTAGCGCGGCGACCCCGCAACAGGCTTTGCGCTTGATAGCTCTGCACGGTCAACCAGACCTCACCCTGTAAAGAACCCACTGAAGAACTGGAATGCTCTTTGTGTTCTTTCCCTGCTGGCACCGCTGTATTTTTATCCATTGTGTCGCTCCTGTTCGGCCTTCGATAACAGTCGCTATAAATCCATGAATTGAAACCGCATACCACGAACTATCAATGCAATGATTGTTGGCATTTTCTGGAGAGGAGAATGGAGCTGGTTACAGTGGAACCACTGCTCAGAACCAATTTGAAAAACTTCAGACGGCTATCTTTCTGGAGAGGGGGCAGAAACTAATTATCTTTATTTATTTTTAGAGATTCGCGAAGAATACTTAATTGTTCACGCGCATAGGCCCGCGAGTTTTCTTTTTCTTCGGGGGTTTCTGTCTTTTTTTGTACGCCATCAAGAGCAGGTGAAATCTGCCTGTTTTCCAGCCTCGTCTCCGCAACCTTAATACCCAGGTTGGGCACAAACTCGCCGCGCTGAGCCGCTTTACAAAGTGACTGAAGAAAACGCAGCTCATCATAAACAGGCTTCATTCCCCTCTGCTCTGATGCCAGGCGACCTTGTAATTCGTCCAGTACAAACTGACGATCCTCAGGATCCACCATGCCTAAATAGCGATCAGCCAAAGACTTTTGATTGTCCGACAGGCGAGCTGGATAAATTAATGCCTGACTGTTTTCCTGATAAGCCGTTTCCTCACTGTCGGTATTTGCTGTAGCGGTTGTAGTAGTAGTGTTTTTATAATGACTACTACAACTACTACTGTTATCAGCCTTTTCATCCAATTTTGAATTTTTCTTGCGGCCAGTATTCGGCGCATTTTTCGTGCTGGGTGAATTTCTCAGCTGATCAACGACAGATGCATTAAACGTAAAATAACGACCGGCCTTGTCTGGGTTTTTTATCGGCTTATTTTTGGATTCATGACTTAGCGGAGCCATCGCCTGCACTCGCCTTTCCAATGTGGACTCGATTCCTGGAAGATCCTTACCCTCCTGATCAAGACTTTCCAGAACACCGGCAGCGACTGCCTGTACACGGGCATGATGATGCCCAGTGGATTGTTCGACAAAGCCCCTATAGTCACCATCCAGATGCACGGTATCCAGGAGAGGCAAAGGCTCATCGTGAAGGATGTAAATGCTCCCTGTAAACGGCCCGCTTTTTTGGCGCACCTTTGCACACAGGGTTAACCATCGAGTCAGCCGTAAAATGGCAATGGCTCGAGAAATTGTCGACGTAGAAGATACTTTGGCTTTGCTAGCCAGAAGCTCATCACCAGGAAATGACGTGCATCCACCAGCGCCCCTGGCGTGCAACATAATAACCATCCATATCAGTTTATCGACCGGCTCTAAGACAGGATCTTGAATTACCCGCGAGAGATTAGCCGGGTGCCAGTTGCCCATGAATAACATGGCATCAGCTGCATCGTTATTGACCTGATTCTTTACTCGCTCGACGGTGGCCTCGATTAAGGCATCTAGCGCATGGGTTTCCGGCTGTAGGACAATTTCATTATTGGCCATGCTCAATGACCTGCTTTGCATCAGCACCGAGTTCCTCATGCCCATAAACTTCCCAGCGCTGAATCAAAGTCCATATCGCCCGTAGACCGATGTTCGTTTCTTGCTGCAAGGATAAGTAGTCAACACCTGCCAAAGAAGTCTCTTCACCCTCTCGAAAATGCCCTTGCCATGCATACCAAAGATTATGAGTGGCTACTTCATCGGGTTCCGGCGGCCGCCCCACAGAGGGCGACACCGTTAAAACCCGACGCCAACGGGTATATTCCCGCGAACTGATACCAAACAATACCTGCATCATTTCCATAGGCGCATCAGCAACAATTAATTCCCGTTGCAGCTCTTCGGATTCTCGCTGGTGACGTAAGTTATCGAGCATTGGCCAGAATACATCTCGATTTAAATCAACCTGTAAACAGTGAGCCCCTAAATTATCAACACGATACAAATCGGCCAGGTTCATGTCTTTAAGTGCATCCAGTTCTTTGGGGCCAAAATTCATCATGCGCAATGCTTGCTGATCACCTTCGGCCAAACAGCGCATTGCATACAATAAGACGGCAGTAGTGAGGTCAGCTTCTTTATTGGAGGCCATTAGCGTTCATCCTCAGGTGAAGCCCAAAGAGCTTTCCCTGTTTCCAGAGCAAGGCGCTTTAGGCTTCGGTAAAGTGTCATCATTTCCAGTAGCTGCAGCCAATCCTCCTCACTTAATTGCTGCCAAAGCTGCGAGCCAATATGTCCGGGATCGAGTGTCCAAACACTGCCAAACAATAATGCTGCATCCTGTGATGCCAGAGCCTGGTGCAACACACTCTCTTTCTTGAGGTAGGTCATCAAAATCTCGACAGGCGCAACGGTCACTTCTGAACAGGCCGCTAACTGCCACCAGAGCGATGACACCTGGCCCAACATTTCCTCATCCAGTGTTTCAGTCAGCTCCGTATCAGGTACATCACAAAGCAAAAACCCCAGCCCCTGATTTGGCAGTGGCATGACGCGATCACCGAGGCCATTACGTTCGGCCAGAATCGAAGCACAGTCCCACATCCGGATTCGCAAACCATCAATATCACTTAATGCCTCGCGTGTATCCGATGGTGAAGGCGTGCTAACTGTTGTCGGATTACTTAATTCAGGTGGGGCATAAAGACTACAATCCGATTCTTTGCACGCGTTCAATTCATCGCTTTCATCCATTACATCTGCTGTCGGTAGAACTACTAGAGACTCCGGTTTGCTCTCATCTTTTCCTTCATCCACGGACGTTGAATCTTCAAATTCATCAGACGGGCTATCAATAGCAACAAAACTATTACCGGCTAAATAGGCTGCCATTTCCAGGCGAATGACCTGAATGCTTTGTTCTGATTCCTCGGCAATTTCATTTTCCAAAGCACTACGTAGGGGCTGTATATCCCAGTCGGCATTGTCATAGCGGCGACACAACGCCATAAAGACCAGCTCAAATGAAGGCTTATCACCCAGGTGTCGTCGTTGCCATATTTGTAGAGCCGCACGCTCTAATGATCGAATTTTCTCGACCTGAGGGCGACCCAGCCCGGCATTCAACGCCTGGGGCATAACAGGCCAGAGGGTATGAACGGCATAACCCATTTTAGAAATCATGCTGTGACTAAGGCTAAAGCCTCTTTCATGGAAAAGAGTCTCTAGTCGACGTTGTGACAAGGTATCCACTGACATTTCAGCTTCAAGTAATACCTTAGCCTCGAACACAGCATGTGCCTTATCAATAAATGGCAGGCTGCCACGCAATTCATTCTCTCGAAGGTGAGCAAAGAGTAATTGCGATTCATGAGCCCATGGCTTAAATAAACAATCCACCTGCAGGAAGCGATCGTCTCCCGTTTCTTGATAAAGCTCTTTGAGAATACGTAAACGCGTATTACCACCGGCCTGCAGGACATAATCTGCCTGACCGGGTTCTTGCGTAACAACCAGGGGCTGGTCGAGACCTTCAGCGCGTATGGAGGCCTTGATACGGTCGTATTCAGGATTCTCCTGCCGACGAGGATTGCGTGCGTAAGACTGGATACGCATCACCTCTACTCGGGTGATAAATCCCGAAGAAATGCTGGCAACCGCAGATCCATCGACAGGCTTTTCAACAACAGAATCATTCAACGTCATCACATTTACCCCCTGCAGGTTTATCAATGACTTCTGAGCCTGCGCCTACCCCATAAAATATTTCAGGGTGACGAACCATGCTGGCACGAGGCACAGATTCGAGCCGACCTGCAGAAAGGTTGGCAACTGTGAGTGTATACCGCTCTATCTGCGTAGCCAGTAGTGGACTCGCGTGGCGGTGATTACCGGCAATCTGATACAAGTAAGAAACGGAATCGTTACAAGCAACTGCAACTTCTGCTCGCTCCCTCTTGGTTGCCATTTTGAGAAAAGTCTTTAGCTCCATGCGCAGAAAGATTAGCACCGTGCGAACTACCCGACAACCAGGCAAGCCTACTTTTTATTTATCATTGTGCTAAATATCTGCTAAACTGTTTAGCATGAAGCGAAAAATCAACCAAATAAGACTTAATAATCTTGAGCTTCTCATTAGCGAAGCCGGCTCTGCTGCCAAGCTAGCGCGTACCGCTGGTACAAACAGCTCCTACCTCAGCCAGGTACGTAATCAATTACCCACAAAAAAAGGAACCCCTCGCGCCATAGGCGATGACTTAGCAATCAAACTGGAAGAAGCAATGAATAAACCCCAGGGATGGATGGACAATTCGCACGACGGTAATACCTACGGCAGGCAAGAACACAACGCACATTTAGGGCCAGAGCTTAGAACCCCCTTCCCATTGATATCCTGGGTGCAAGCTGGGGAATGGCATGAAATATCGGAGAGTTTTGTACCGGAATATGGCGATGAGCTGTATCACTGCCCTGCCAAATGTAGCTCGGAGTCTTTCGTACTCAGGGTACGAGGCACCAGCATGGAACCCAAATTTCATGAAGGTGATTTGATTTTTGTCGACCCCAATGCCTCAGCCGAACACGGTAAGTATGTGGTCGTACGCATTGATTCCTCCAATGAAGCAACCTTTAAACAGCTAATCATTGAAGAGGGAAGTCAGTACCTGAAAGCATTAAACCCAGATTGGCCAAACCGCATTATCGAGATTGATGAAGAGGCCAGCATTTGCGGTGTCATTGTGTTTAAGGGCGAAATTATTTAGCACCAAGATAAGAAGACAAGCAGAGACAACTCTTGATTGACCAATTAGCTCAATGCTAATGTTTTGCCACTACAACTCAAACCGGCCAGAAGTACTTCCAGCATTATCCGGAAAAGGAACTGGCCCAGCGGCAGAAACATCCCAGGAGCATTAAGGTCATGAAGTGGATAAAGCTTCCCAAGTATTGCGAGATGAGCGGCGATACAGCCAATGCTGTTCATGCACGACGGAAAAAAGGCGTTTGGCTCGATGGGGTGCAGTGCCAAGTTCGCCACAACACACTTTGGATTAATATAGAGGCGGTTGAGAAATGGGTAGAGAACGGTCTACTAAGCTCGCACAAGGCATAAGAATTAGAACCTATGCAAGCGGCAACAAATCCATTGAAATTCAATTTCACTATCGCGGTGTCCAGTGCAAGGAAACACTCTCAGCACTCAACCCCGATAAAAAATCTGACCAGCGTTATGCCATCAACCTGAAGGCTATGATTGAAGGTGCTATTGAAAGGCAAACCTTCTGCTATGAAGAGTATTTTCCAGCCTCGAAACGCGCCCGAACTCTTGGCAATGCCAAATCTCAAATAACAATTCGAGAACTTATCGAAGAATGGCTGAAAGATGTTGAGCGCACCTACCCGCACAGCACCTACCGCTGCTACAAAAAAAGTTGTAAAGCTCACCTACTACCAAACTTCGGTGACATCTGTGCTCGAGAGCTAACACCACAACACATTCGCGCCTGGATACGGGAGCGAACATGCACATTAAAAAGCATTCGCAACGACCTCACTCCTCTACGTGCCGTTCTTGATCGCGCACTTAATGACGACATCATTGAGCGCAACCCTCTGGATAAAATAAAAGTCAGTAAATTAGTTGATCGATCGCTGGCAAAAACAAATTATGTGGTAGATCCATTTACCAAAACTGAAATCGAAGATTTTCTAACGCATGCACTTCGATACAACCCGTGCATCAGGAATATTTTCCAATTCGCCTTCTTTTCTGGGCTTCGTACCTCAGAATTATTTGGCTTGCAGTGGACTGATGTTAACTGGGATAAAGTAGAAGTTCACGTACAACGTGCCGTTGTTGAAGGTCAGCTGAAAGAGACAAAAACTCAATCTAGTGATCGGCATGTTGTTTTGTTACCCGCTGCCTATGAGGCACTTTCAAGTCAAAAACAGTTTAGCAATGGGGGTGATTATATTTTTGTACGCCCGGAAAACAAGGGCCGGTTTATCCATTATGAACATCTTGATCGCCCCTGGAAACAGATCCTAAAGCGGGCAAATCTTCGCTACCGAAACCCCTACCAATCACGCCATACTTACGCCAGCCAACTATTATCCGGTGGAGAAAACCCATTATTTGTAGCACAGCAGATGGGACATAAAACGACCGAAATGATTATGCGTCACTATGGCCGCTGGGTAGAGCAAGGCGACAACAATCAGCGCCATGTGTTTGTATCCAGCTTTGGCCAAGGTATAAAAGAACCTAGTCAGCACTACGCCACAGAAGAAGCATATTTGCCCGAAGTAGCCTAACGTCGTAAAAGAAGAAAACCAAAAACGAAGTGCTATCGTATTTCCTAAAACCTGAAGGCACATCGCTCCGAATCATTTCCTTGTGTTGTAAAATTCAATGAATGGTAGGTTCATTAAAATCAAACCGACACTCAAGGAAATTGGTAGCGATGATCTCGCATAAGAGAACACAGCTTCGTCCCGTTTTCGCCCTACCAGTCCATACCAGTGCGTGAAGAGATACAGCCTTCGTCCTAGTCCGAACCGCCATCAACCCGCAGTGGGTAGGTATGGCAGCATGAAATTCGGTGATAAATCATACCAATCAACACTAACAGCACACTACCTGCACAGACAGGTAGCCCTAGATAAGACCAACCCGGGTTGTCGAAAAACATCACTAGAGGATCAGCCCCTGCCGGCGGATGAGTGACTCGTAAAGCCATCATTGCCGCTATTGCCAGACCCACAGCAAGGCCTAAAGCCCAACCAGTAGTCGGTAGATACATCTGTAGAAAAAGGCCGATGGCGGTGGATACAAGGTGTCCTCCGATAACATTAGCTGGTTGCGATAGAGGGCTTTGTGGCAAAGAAAAAATCAGTACACAGCTGGCCCCAAAAGGGGCCATTAGTAGTGGATTACCTAACCAGGCACCCAGTTGAAATAGTAAAACAATAGCCAGAAAGCCACCCGTTCCTGCCAGGAACGCCATCTTGATTGCTTGAGGGGGCTGGTGGCGCGTAAATAGTCTTCTTGTCAAAACCGTTACCGTTGAGCTGTTCATAATAATTCGCCTTATGTCTCTTACCTAATGCCGCTTCCTGCGGCTTCAACGCACTGAATGGCATTGTTACTGAATTAAAAAAGCGCATCGACTTTCTATGGTAAAAAAGCCGATACGCCAAAATAGCATTGATGGCTGGAAATACCTTAGGGTGACACTCCAACTTCATACCAGGGGGTGGGGTTAATTGGGCAACAATAACGAAAACCGTTTTCTGTCAGGGTCACACGAGCCGTGCGTTGCTCACCCGGCTCGAGAGGGAATTTGTCGAGAAAGGCTTTGCTCTTTGCATCCTGCAACCAAAAGCCGACTAACTTATCGGCCTTATTGGTGATAACAAAGTCATAGGTTCCCGCTTTTAAATCAACTAATGTTTCCCTGGCGGCAAAATAACCATTGTATTCATCAAGATGAATAGTCTTAACACCATTTTCAGAAAGGGGAACATCAGCCCTCGTGATCCATGGCAAAAAAATCATAATGAATAAAATAAATGTCGCAAAGACATAACGTAATTTCATGGTTTATTCCTTGGCGTACGATGATGCTGTGTTATTGAGTGCCGAGATATTTCGTCATATTTCAATTGTCATTGGGATGAAAACTGGTTACTAACAACCACCTCGTTCACATCTAATTGACCCGGCCTGGGCCATGCTTCCTCAGTGGCTTTACCAATGGCAACGAACATCGTCACCACATGATCCTCAGGCAGATTAATGTGTTCAGCTACGGCACCATTGGGCAGGAGTCATAACCAAGAGCCTTTGCAGCAAGCATCAATGTTTGCGCGGCAATACCGCAAGACCTCATCGCTTCATCTCTTTGCACCTGCTCTCTATCGCGGTAATACCCGTCAATCATTGGCATTAACATGTCGCTGACGTCTTTGGGAGCATTAGCCCAATAGCGATCCGGCTGCTTATCCCATGACTTCAAATCAGCACATAGCACAACCAATAAGGACGCATCCGTCACCATTGTTTGATCCCAGGCAGCCACTCGAAGTTGCTCTCTAAGTGCTTTTTCTTTGATGATGACAAAACGCCAGTTTTGAATGTTATAAGCCGTCGGCGAAAGAACCGCTAGAGACAACAACTCGTCCGTCTCTTGCTTTGATAGCTCGTGATTATTGTCAAAGTGTTTAACCGCTCGTCGTGAACGTATAGCTTCAAATGTATCCATAATTAATTCCATGTTCGAATAAAGTAAAGGTGACTTTGGACTGCTAAAACCTGCATCTTGTGAGATCAACAGGAAATACTGATATTCCCGCGACCACACAAGACAGGGCCATTGTCTTAAACAACCCGCGCACGATGATTTAATTTATGCGACGGATTGGGCCGAGAAAACCCATCAGAGTAGTAGCTCTTTTTACTTCTTACTGGCTTATGGGATTTTTTTGAATCATTAATGCGATAAGCACGACTTCTGTTTTTACTCGATGGGCCAGGGCGATAATGAAGACCCTTCGTATGCAAGGCCCTTTGCTCCGCCGTATAAGCAGCAACTGGCTGAGACAACGTAGTAGCATTGACAGGCTCACTCGCTGCTGCGCTATCTAACCCGCTAATTAATAAAACGGCACTTAAAGTAGTTGTAGAAAAAAACTTGTTTAACATGATTGCTCTCCTTCCATATATTTGTATTTAGTCAGGTATTTCCTGCTTGCCTCTTCTATAGCGAAGAGTGTGCCAACTTTTATAAACAACAAATTCACCTTTTATATCAAGATGTTAAGCTCTTCGCCCGTAATTGGGCTGCTCAAGAAGACAGCGGCATTCACGAAATATCATCAATCCAAATACTCTAATAACGATTATTCGTGTAGAAACTTGATATAGCATTACTAACACCAAGAGAATGAAAAGGTATTGAGAATTCTGGTCTTTTTATAGACCTTAGTGTCGCGATAAAGCCTGAATACTGCTATCGCCACACTCCATTACTCGCCGCTTCTTCTGCATAGCTTCTGAAATCACGAGGTGACCTGCCCAGGGCTTTTTGAACACCGTCTGTAAGCTGCTCATTACGCCCATCAAGTACCGTCGTGAATAAATACTGCAGTAAGCCAATCGCCTCAGCAGGTACCTCCTGTTCGGTTAATGCTGCAGAAAATTCTTGTAGCGAGGTCTGCGTAAATTTGATGGGACGGCCTGTGGCCCGTGCGATTTCATTTGTGGCATTGAGAAAGGTGATTAAGCGTGGGCCTGTTAATTCGTATAGCTGGCTAGCGTGACCGCTTTCGGTCAGTGCTGCGACAGCAACATCGGCAATATCATCAACATCGACAAAGGGCTCGCGTACTCCACCCACTGGTAGATTAATGTTGCCCGCCAATACCAAATCGTGGATAAAACCTTCGCTGAAGTTTTGGCTAAACCAGCTCGAACGTAGAATTGTCCATGCAACACCAGAATTTTTAACAATGTCCTCACAATGTTGCGCTTCGTCTTCTCCACGACCGGACAATAAAACTAAATGTTCGACCCCACTTTTTACTGCCAGTTGGCAAAAAGTGCGGATAGCCGCAGGCGCGCCAGGAACAGCAAGATCCGGGTAAAAAGAAATGTAGACAGCCCTTATATTTTGTAGCACGTCGCTCCACCCTGTTTCATCTTCCCAGTCAAACGCAGGTGTTCCCATGCGGGAACCCTCTCGCACAGGAACACCTTTGGCCTTAAGTCCTTGTACGACTCGTCTACCGGTTTTACCCGTGGCACCAAGTACTAATACCGTTTCTAAGTTGATATTTGTCATCTTCATATTGAGATCCACCATCGAATTGAATTGAAATATTGATTAACAAGGCATTTGCCTAAACACCAAGTTACAGGACAACTACCGGTGTATTAATGCCTATAAATCGACAATTTGTGCTTATTCGTCTCAACAATTCTTTTCAAGACTAGATAGTGCTATTCTTTTTCTATGAATAAGGCAGCATCGAATTTAAATACCAGTGAAATAACGTGGGCTTCAGGCGACCCTTTGGGAGAGGCTTTACATGCTTTACACATGAGCGGTGTGTTCTATACCCGTTCAGAACTCACAGCACCCTGGGGCCTAACATTGCCATCAGTGCCAGGTTGCTTGATGTTTCATGTAGTGACATCGGGTAGCTGCTGGATTGTCGTAAAGGGTGAGGAGCCTCACCTGCTTAAACCCGGGGAATTTGCCTTAGTGCCACACGGTGAAGGGCATAAATTATTCAGCAAGAAAAATACTCCGGCTAAAAATTTACTGGATCTACCCCGTGAGCACGTTAGTGATCGCTATGAAATATTACGCCACGGCAACGGTGGCGAAATGACCCGCCTGGTTTGTGGGGCAGTAAACTTTCAACATCCCGCTGCGCATCACCTTCTGAATTTATTACCCAGGCTCATGTGTATCGATACGTGGCACACACCACAAATGGAATGGTTTCAAAGCACCTTACGTTTGATGACATCAGAAGCCGATGAAATGCGCCCCGGCGGAGAAACCATTATTACTCGCCTTGCGGATATACTGGTAATTCAGGCAATCCGATCATGGATGAGTAATAACCCCACCGCCAAAACTGGATGGCTAGGTGCTTTACAGGACAAACAAATAGGACGTGCCATCTTAGCGATTCAACGAGCCCCCGAGCACGAATGGACAGTTGAGTTATTGGCTGAAGAAGTCGCTATGTCCCGTTCGGCATTTGCAGCACGGTTTAAAAAGCTCATGGGTGAAACCCCGATGAAACACTTACTGAACTGGCGTATGCATATCGCGATGACATGGCTAAAAGAACGGGAATTAACAGTCGCTGAACTGGCGGATCGCCTAGGCTACCAATCTGAAGCCGCGTTTAGCCGGGCATTTAAACGTTCAACCGGGTTCTCTCCTGGCCAAATTAGACGCAACAGAGGTTAGCCCTTACACGGAACACACCTCACCCGTTCGTGATCCGATATTTGACGCAGGACAAACGAGCCATATCAATGCTCCTCACTTTATGAGCGAACTTATTACCGATCAAAGCAAATGGGACACATGGAAGGGACAAATGCCAGTTATCTATAACCAACCATAAGAATCGTTACAAAAAACCGGTGAACACTCCGTTTTTTATCCTCCTATCCTCTGGCAATAAATTCCACGCGAACCCCTCCGGGTATTGCACACATCATATGTTGTGTTGGCCCACCGCCTAGCGGCTCAGGTATAAACTCTATGGTGACCGTCTCAACCTCGCTTAGCCGCTGGTAAAGCGCATTGAGACGCTCAATATCAGGTACAGCGAGTGCGATATGATGCAAGCCAATATTATTGTGACGATCCAATTTTGTTGCCATCTCCGGATTAGTGGCCTGCCAGAGGGTAATCATTATCGTGCCGTCTGAAACGAATACAGCAGGATAAGCAGGCTTTTCACCTACCTGTTTAAAACCCAGTACATTCAGAAAAAACTCTTTGGTTTCATTTAAGCTGGGCACCGTCAGCCCTACATGATGAACACCCTGGGTAAAGGTTGGTATAGACTCTTCATTCACTTGATTGGTCATAATTATTCCCTGCATATTTGTTGATGAATGGATTTATAAACTTTATTGCCTTTCTTTCAACCACCTTGTAAAACTCGAATATTATCGAGCAGGTTTCTTATTAATTTTCTTCCCACGTAAAGCCAGCCCATTAGCAATATAAAGAGATTCTTTTAACTGGAATTCAAGCAAACGCTCCGCACCCGGAAAATCAACTTGTCTCGAGTCATTCCATAGAATATTGCTAATGCCTCTCAGGTGAAGTAAGTCACCGTTGATGAAATCAATAAATAACAGGCCAACCCCCGGATTGAGGGACAAATTACCCAGGGTATTAAAGTGTCGATTACCTGAATAATCTGGAAATATCAGTGTTTTATCGTCCTGAATATGAATAAAACCAGGCTCTCCACCACGGTGGGAAATATCGGCACTAGCATGGTCCTCAGAAGCTTTACTTTGATGTTGCGAGGCAATAAAAAAAGTATCCACATTGTTGATTAATTTTTTAGCCAGGTTATTAAAGACATTATCTGTTTGTACCTCTACAGAACTAAAGTCGACGGACGGCTGAAGGGAGATTTCACGACGCTGGATATACTTTGGGCAATTACCAAAGCTCTCGACTATCGCAATCTCTATTTGCAGCCTATCTCCTATACCAGTCCCTTTATCAGCCCCTACACCCGCCTCTTTATCAACTACTGCAGTGACAACACCATTTATACGGTTACGGCGTCGGGTGGCCAGATCAATACCCAGAAGACCAACTTCTCTACCGGGTATTAATTGCTGTGTAGCCAGTATTTGATGGCCAATAGGGATACTAATATGCAATCGCTGATTATCTGGCGAAGTAATAAAACCGGGATCACCCGTAAGGATCTCTGCCCTGGGGAAACCATCTTCCGCCCTAATACCCACAAAGAGATAGCTCAAGGCATTAAAAAACTCGCGATGTTGCTCTGGCATAAAAGGCCGAATCATCGCCTGACCCAACTGTTCTGCAATTTTTCGCACACCAAGGCGACTTTGCACAGCCTGCTCACCCGCATGAAAGGGGGATTCCTTTACGCCTGCAGCACTATTCACATTTGAAAGTTGGTTCATGAGCTAAGCTTCCTTTCTTTATTTAGGCTAGGAGTTTGCGAGTTTTGGTAAATGCCCTGTTTTGATATACAGAACACAGCCATCAGCGCTATAGGGTTGGTGCGAACTGCCGTCAGGGTTTCGTAACCAGGTACCTTCTGGGTAGAGTCCCAACTCATCACCAAAAGACCCTTTGAGAACAAATACCTCTTCCCCACCTCGATGCTCATGACGTGGCAACCGAACGCCCGGTGACCATTTGAGTAGAGAGACATATTCGGGATCACTACCATCACGCCGATATAAAGGCATTACACATTGACCCTCTACGGCTGTTGGCAACCAGGCCGAAGTTCCGGTATTAACCCTCACCACATTGTTGTCTTCAGGCGAGAACTGACGAAGTTTTACAAATATCTCGCAGCCCTTCCGTGCAAAGGGAGCATGAGAAGAACCCGGTGGATTACGCACATACATGCCCTCGCCGTAATCGCCCGACTCATCACTAAACACACCCTTGAGCACAATAAATTCTTCGCCCATGTCATGCACATGTTCAGTAAAACTCGCACCTTCGTCATAACGCACCACTGTTGTTGCACGACTGGCCGTCTCACCACCTTCGCGCTCCAGCATGCGTCGAGCCACCCCCGCAAGCGGGGAATCAACCCAGGGTAGAGAGGATGAATACACCAGCGCACGTTTGTCGAGAACAGCATTAAGTTTCATTAACGATCACCTTCACAGCTTACAAAATAGTTAAGCCCTGACACTTTCACGAATATTCACCAATTCATACCAGGCTTGCAGCGCCACGTGCTCTTCGCTGATCGAAATGGCGAACATGGCCGCAAAATCAATAGCACACAGTAGGGTGATATCTGCCATTGAAAAATTATTACCAGCAATATATTGGCTTGCTTGTAGCTGGTCATCGAGTCGTTTCATATGTGTTTGAATCTGCGCTCTGTTGTATCCACCCCAATCAGAGTTTTGATACTCATCACTCGGCAAACCCTCCGTTCCATGATGAAAATAACTGGCAACGGCATTTAACAATCCACTTTCAATACGCCTGTCCCACATATCAACCAGGGCTTGTTCTTGCGGTGTATTACCAAATAAGTGGGTGGCGTTATTCGCACCCTTAATATTGAGGTTATCAAGATAACGACAGATCGCCGCGCTCTCACTAATGTATGTACCATTGTCTAGCTCAAGTGTTGGCACTGCACCATAGGAATTACGACCCAGGTGTTCTGCTTGAAGGTGCTCACCAGCCGGCACATCAACCTGCTCACGTTGAAGTGAAATACCTTTTTCCGCAGCAAATATGCGTACTCGTCTGGGGTTTGCAAATGCTTCATATTCATAAAGTTTCATCATTATTCCTATTGTTACTATTACGTATTCAAGTTAATTTTATTCACAGTGTCTTCATGCCTGCGATTGGAAGGCAGCATCTCGATGCGCCTCCTTTTTCTGCACAGGAAAAGGTAATGCTTGATTATTAATGGCAAGCGACTCTTTTTTTACAGGTGTATTAATGGCCGTACCAGCGGCATACGCTCGCAGCGTCGCGGGTCGATTTTCAATCGTTTCTTCCCAGCGTTTAACATGTGGATAGTCATCAATATCAAGCGACAAATGTGGGTGTCTCATAATCCAGGGATAGCACGCCATGTCAGCAATAGAATATTCACCAGCAATAAACTCTCTGTCCTTCAAGCGCTGGTTAAGCACACCAAATAGTCGTTTGCTTTCACTCACATAGCGTTCAATGGCATAGGGTATCTTTTCTTCCGGTGAGGCAGAAAAATGGAAATTCTGCCCCAGCATCGGGCCAAGTCCGCCCATTTGCCAAAACAACCACTGCAGAACATCAGCTCGCCCAGCATTATCTGCAGGGTAAAACCGGCCTGTCTTTTCTGCCAGGTAAAGTAGAATGGCGCCAGACTCAAAGATAGAAATAGGCTGTTCATCTTTATTAATGAATGCAGTCCACGGCCCTGTACCTGGAGTGTTATCGACGATTGCCGGTATCCGTTGATTGGGCGATACCTTTGAAAAGTAGTCATCGAATTGCTCGCCGCGATGAATATTGACGGCTATTAAACGATAAGCTAATTGTGCTTCTTCAAGAAATAGAAGTGGCTTATAGCCATTCGGGGTAGTCCAGAAATATAAATCAATCATGACTTAGTCCTTTTTTAATTATGTGGTCAATAATTAGAAACGTTGCTTGGTGCTGTTCTTTGACAAAGTCATTAGGGGCAATGGACGAATACCCTGGATAAGGACCTCATCCCCAACAGCAAACTCGTGCTTAGGTGAGCGCAGCCTTACAAGGCCTTTATCTTGCGTATTGATTTGATAGGTATTACCACTAGCACCACTTGCCTCCTGAATTTCACCACCAACCCATGCACCGGCGAGTCCGGCCACAATGGCACCCGCAGGGCCTCCCAAAGCACCGCCTATTAGGAATGAAGACAAAGCACCCATAGACCGGCCGGCAACTTTATCCGGGCTTTGGCTGACAACTTCATCAGCCATAATCAGGTTTGAAGAAGCGAGTGAAAATAGAGCGCTGAGTAGAACTATCTTTTTCGTGAACATGACGAACTCCTGTTAATTTATTCTTTGAGTAATAAGGCCTGTGAATTCAGACGCTATGACTCGATGTATTGCAGAAGCCGTGCCAAATTTAATTCATCTATATATCAATAAGTTACAAATCAACACTAAAACTGATCTGGAGATATAACGGAATCTCATGAATTACTAGCGAAACTTCGTTCTATAATGAACGCCGATATTAGTAAAAAGATTGTGGAAACTATGAATAAAAAAACCTCTAACCCTGTCGCCACACCTTCATCCCCGGTAAGCACTGGCACCAGCTCCCACAGTCATACCCTCGTACGCCAGGAATTGGAGCTCATCCTGCAAGCAGCGGGTGACGGTATCTATGGTATCGACTGCAATGGTCTGGGCACGTTTGCAAACCGCGCCTCATCAGAAATTCTTGGCTGGAAGGAAGAAGAAGTCATAGGCCATGCCGTGCATGCACTTCACCACCACAGTCGACCTGACGGCTCCCACTACCCTAAGGAGGAATGTCCCATCTATGCAGCATTTAGCGATGGGCGAATACACCGGGGTGATGATGAAATATTCTGGAAAGCCGACGGCACCTGTATACCTGTCGAATACACCAGCACACCCATTTATGATCAGGGGAAACTGAGTGGCGCCGTGGTGGTTTTTAAAGATATTAGTGAGCGCAAACGCAACGAAGAAGCCCTGCAAGCTGCTCATTTAGAACTTGCCCGCATGAAAGAACGTCTTGAAGAAGAAAATGCCTATTTACAAGAGGCGTTCAGTGCACAGCACAATTTCAAAGAAATTATCGGTAATAGCTGTGCCATTAATCAGGTGCTCTCACAGGTAGAGTTAGTCGCACCCACCTATGCCAATGTGCTTATCAACGGAGAATCTGGTACAGGCAAGGAACTCATTGCCCGTGCAATTCACGAGCGCAGTGACCGAAGCGAGCGTCCACTGATAAAAGTAAACTGTGCAGCTATTCCCCACGAGTTATTCGAGAGTGAATTTTTTGGTCATCAAAAAGGCGCTTTTACCGGTGCTATAAAAGAGCGTGTTGGACGCTTTGAGCTAGCTGATGGCGGCACTATCTTTCTCGATGAAGTGGGTGAAATACCCCTGGATTTACAGAGCAAATTACTACGCGTATTACAGGAGGGGCAGCTTGAACGCGTGGGAGACTCGCAAACCCGCAGCGTTGACGTAAGAGTGATAGCCGCTACCAACCGCGACCTTAAAGCCGAAGTTGAAAGCATGCGTTTTCGCGAAGATCTTTATTTTCGCCTCAATGTATTTCCTATTGAGGCGGCCCCTTTAAGAAAACGTAGTGATGATATTCCCCTGCTCGCTCAACATTTTATTAACTTAACCAGCCGTAAGCTAAAACGATCCGAACCGACACTAAGCCATGCCAATGTTAAACAGCTTCAAGCATATAACTGGCCGGGCAATATCCGCGAGCTCCAAAATATCATCGAGCGGGCTATTATTATTTGCCAAAATAATAAACTAAACTTTGACCTGCCCAATTCAGAGCCTACTAATTTAAAGTCAGTAAACTCAGGGTCAGATAGAGTAACGGCCAAGCCAACAAGCTCACAAAGCATAGACAAACCATTGATCAACGAAGGCCTTACCGAACAACAAGCCTACAGTGAAGAAACACGGCTCAAGCGAGATAGAGAAAATATCAAACGAGCCCTCGCAGCTTGTAATGGCAGAATATCCGGTAACAATGGCGCGGCACAGCTTTTAGGTATTAAGCCGACAACACTGACCTCTCGTATTAAAAAACTGGGTATTGATTGATCTGTCATCACAGTAGAGGCTCAGATTAATTAATTGCCAGACTACTTAAGCGGCCTGTATTAACTCAATCTTGTAGCCGTCAGGATCTTCTACAAAGGCGATAGTTTCTCTGTGCGCGTTTGTCGAGAGTTTTTAATTGAAATAATTGAGGAGCAGAAGTCTTTGATTGAGGGTTTGAGTTCGAATTATCACTAAGCCACAGTCAACCTGATGGAGGAGCCTCTTGCCAAGCTTCCTCCACATTCAATTGAGCTTACAGGCCACTAACAAACTGCCGGTTTTGAAAATCGCCTATTGCCTGCTCAATCTCCTCGGCCGTATTCATTACAAAAGGGCCGTATTGCACCAAGGGTTCATCGATGGGCTGGCCACTCAAAACAAGTAACTCTGTACCCGAAGGGTCTGCTTTCAGCGCCAATACTTCACCCTCTGTGTAAATTCCGAGCTGACGGGAAGCGATCAAATCCGTCGCACCTTTATAGACGTAGACCAACGCAGGATGCTGCGTATTAAAAGACAGTTCGACAGTTTCATTCGCCGCCAATTGCACATCGAGTAGCACCGGCCGTGTCGACATGTACGGGAGTGATCCGCGTAGCCGCTGTTGATTGAGAAGGACCTCACCGGCAATAACACGCACCAGCCCGCCGCCAGACAATCCCTGCTGTGTAATGTCCGCACTGACAATTTCCCGATACGCTGCAGGCTTCATTTTTTCAGCGGCGGGCAGGTTCAACCAAATTTGAAAACCATGCAGTAACCCCCCCACCTGCTCAGGCATTTCAGAGTGCAGCACCCCTGCACCCGCAGTCATCCATTGCACATCACCGGGGCCAATAAGCCCTTCATTACCCATATGATCGCGGTGGCGCATCTGCCCGGCCTTCATGTAGGTAATGGTTTCGAAACCTCGGTGGGGATGCTCGGGAAAGCCGCCGATATAGTCGACTGCGTCATCAGAGTTAATTTCATCGATCATCAAAAACGGGTTTAGCCGCTGATGCAGACCCCGCCCTGCCAGACGGTGAATTTTCACGCCGTCACCATCCTGCGTGGCTTGGGCAGCAATTACTTGAGCTAGCTGTCTCATACTTTTCTCCAAAATGATTAAGGGCCGCTTATGCAGTTGTGAGCGCTGCCCGACCATGAGCGGCGCTAAAATCCTGAGCTGGCCCGACGGGGATAACACCCGTTGGGTTGATCATCAGGTGACTGGCGTAATAGTGGGTTTTGATATGCGCAAAATTGACGGTGTCCGCCACGCCGGGCACCTGATATAACTCGCGCAAGTAAGCACTCATTGCCGGATAATCTGCCAAGCGCTGACGGTTAGTTTTAAAATGGCCAAAGTAGACCGCGTCAAAGCGAATCAAGGTGGTAAACAAACGCCAATCAGCTTCGGTTATCTGCTCGCCCGCCAGATAGCGCTGCTCAGTCAACAAGTCCTCAATCTCATCCAGCACTTCAAATAAGCGCTGAAATGCGACTTCATAGGCTTCCTGTGTGGTGGCAAAACCCGCACGATAAACACCGTTGTTGATTGCCTCGTAAATACCGTCGTTCAGTGCATCAATCGTTTGATGTAAGGCCTCGGGGTAATAATCCGTATGGTTACCGGTTAAATGATTAAACGCGGTATTAAACATACGGATAATGTCTGCGGATTCGTTGCTGACAATCGTCTGGGTTTGCTTGTCCCACAATACCGGCACCGTCACCCGACCTTCATAGCCCGTATCTGCTTTTACATACAGCTGGTAGAGAAAATCCAAATCATAAAGCGGGTCATTCATCTCCCAGCCATTTTCCAGCATGATGGGCTCAACCACAGTGACGTCAATATAGTCTTGTAGCTGTTTAAGCTGGCGAAAAATCAATGTGCGGTGTGCCCAGGGGCAGGCCAGTGACACATACAAATGGTAGCGACCCTTCTCCGCCTTAAAACCGGCCTCACCGTTGGGGCCGCCCTCCCCGTTTGGGGTCAGCCAGTTTCTAAAGTGACTGCCCTGGCGACGAAACTCACCGCCGCTGTTGTCGGTGTCGTACCATTGATCAACCCATTGACCCTGCTGTAATAATCCCATTAGGCTGCTCCTGATAACGTGACCGAACTGGAGCCTGGTAGCAGCTCATCAATTTGCTGTTTACCCTGTGCAATCACCTGTTCTGCAGAACCTTTAGAACCGCAGGCATCAATATGAGCAATTTCTCTCATGCCAATAAACCGGCAGATATGCTCCAAGTAGCGGCTACCAAAATCCATCTCACTGCCCACGGGAGTACCTCCGCTGGCGGTGATGATATATACACGCTGAACGCCCAGTAGCCCCACGGGGCCTTTTTCTGTGTACTTAAAACTAACACCGGCGCGGCAGATGGCGTCCACCCACTGCTTAAGTGTTACTGGAATAGTGAAGTTATAGAGTGGTGCACCAAGTACCAGCGTATCGGCTTCTCTTAGCTCATCGATGAGTACATTTGACAGCGCTAACTGTTGCTGAAAACTAGAACCTGAGTGTTCAGCTGAGCCGTGAACATCAATTAGGTCTACGGCACTAATGGGCGGCAATGGTTGTCGCGCAAGATCTCGACTGACAACAGGCTGACCCAACGCCTCAACCAGATACTGGCTAAGAATACGAGTGTTGGAACCTTTGAGACGCGCACTGCTATTGATCTGTAGTATGGACATGATGTTTTTTCCCTTTGGATTAATTTTTGAATGTAGAGGGCGATACCCTGATTCAATTTTGAGATAGATTTGCCTGCAAAACTCTGTCAATGCTTAAGCTACCTGCGCCTCGGAATAGCAGCGCTACGCTCACCGCTAATAAGGCCAAGCCAAACTCATAACCGTTATTAGCCATAAATAGGCCATTTCCAATATGCACTGCGGCAATGGCGACGATCATTGTCGCTGCCAGTACGAATGCTGTAGGTCGCACCAAGAAACCGATAATCAACAGCAAACCACCGAAAAATTCTGCACTGCCGGCAAGAGTCGCCATAAGAAATCCCGGGCTCAGCCCGATTGAATCCATCCATCCTGCTGTACCTTCCAGGCCATAACCACCAAACCAGCCGAACAATTTTTGCGCACCGTGCGCTGTAAAAATTACGCCTGCACCTATGCGAAGCGGTAAAGCATCCAGGCCGGAGACTGTGTTCGTTGTGCACTTAATTAATGATTTCATTTTTCTATTCCCATTTTTTGTGAATTTGTCTAAAAGGTTCTGCTACTATAATCGAGCCAAACCTCCTGAATAACCCACAATATTTGTTTAGAATGTTCAGAATTTTAGAACTATAGGAGGAAGGAACAATGGGGAGAAACCCATTAACCATCGAGGTGCTAGAAACGCTGGATGCGATCGACCGACGCGGAAGCTTCGCGAAAGCCGCAGAAGAACTGAACAAAGCCACCTCCGCTATCTCCTACGCTGTGCAAAAATTAGAGGAACAGCTCGACATCGCGCTGTTTCAACGACAGGGACGCCGCTCCGTATTAACACCAGCAGGTCAATTGATATTGGCGGAAGGGCGAGAAATACTGCAAACGACAGCGCGACTGGCGAATAAAGCGAAGGAAGTTGCGACCGGCTGGGAGCCCCGTATCAGCATCGCGGTGGAATCACTACAACCCTACCCGGCCTTTTTTAGCGTACTGCACGAATTTCTGAAAGTGCATCCCAGCATTGAAATCGATGTCTGTGAATCCGTACTCAACGGTGGATGGGAGGCCCTTGAACAAGGTCGAGTTGATTTAATTGTTGGGTCACCCGGGCCAGTCCCGGCCCAAAAAGGCTACCGCGCTACACCCTTGACCAGCCCTGACCTAGTACCCGTCATTGCCGCTAGCCACGAACTGGCTGGCGCCGCAAAAACGCCCAAGATTTTCGCAACGCTTCTGCCTAAAGCCCGGCGTATCATTACGCACGACACCTCGACAATTGGCGTTACTCGAAGCGCTGGACTCTCTAGCGACGGGAAACATTTCTATGCACAAAATATTGATCAAAAAACTGAGGCGATACTGGCTGGAATTGGCATCGGCCATCTGCCACGTAAGCGCATTCAAGAATACCTGGATAACGGCAAATTAATCGCACTGCATTTACAGGAAGAACCTGCTCAGGAGAGTTTTATGGCATGGAGAATCAGTCATAAAGGCAAGGGGCTACAAATGCTAACCCAAGAACTTTCCACCGCCTTTTCTGGAAAATAGAACCTTCTATTGTCTTCCCTAAAAAACGTAACCTTAGCCCTACAACCAGGATGATGGTTTATCCCTTCTCTTCTAGGCCACACGGCCTATCGTAGGTTACTTACCGTTACCAACTTCTTCGAATACCCCCTCTCCTAGATTATGTGATTCACGAGATCGTTAGCCGATGGCCAGCTAGCTTAGAGAACTCAATCATTAGCAATCCAGGAGACACTCCGATGGAAACCTTAGAAATCTTTGGCTTACAATTTGTTTTGAGCCTAATCGTCTACACCTTAATAGCGAGGTGGTACGCAGCACCATGGCTGGCTGGGAAAGCACTATACCCAGCACTAATGCTGCTTATTCTTCCCCACGCAAGTCGACATATAGGCTTGAGCTTCTTTGTACCAGGGCTTAATACTGCGCCATTACCAGATGCTTTTGCGTTCGCAGCTGCCTACGGGGACCTTATTAGCGGACTTTTAGCCATTACCGCACTCATCGCCCTTCGTCGCAGCTGGGGCTTTGCGCTGCCATTGGTCTGGCTTTTCAATCTTATTGGAACGGCGGATTTATTGAACGCCCTGCGCCAGGCAGACGTCGTACCGTATTTCGGCGCGACCTGGTTTATACCGACATTCCTGGTACCGATATTACTGGTGACGCACACAATGATTTTTATACGTTTACTCAAACACAAGCCGTAAAACTTCTCGAACTGGCGGATGCCATAACACGCCCGTTCGCCCGTTCTCAAAAACCATTTCAATGCATGCGTCCAGAGTAATTGCGGAGACGAATAAAAACCGATGGAGTACTGAAAGCGATCAAAGCAGCCCAGCTTTACTCAGCCCATCAGCAAACCGATGTCGATCTTCCGGGTTCTTGAAGTGGGTGCCACGATCTTTGGAAAGCGTAAATGCCGGACTGATCCGCCGGATGACCGCCACCATAGCCGCTGCTTCTTGCCCACGGCCTAACAGCCCATCAATAGCGGCCATATAGAGTGCGGACGGCAGAAAATTTGGATTTTCCTGCAGGTCCAATCTAAACAACTCGATTGCCTCGTCATACTGGCAAAGGGCAAACAGGGCAACGCCCCTGGCAAAATGGTAGTTACGGCTAGGGTTTAGCCGGTTCGCCTTATCTATCAACGGCAAGCTGGACTCGGGATCACCAGCCCAGATCATGCTGAGTGCAAGCCGCCCCAGTGCCACCACGTCATTGGGGTTGCATTGAATAGCCCGCTGGCCCGCCGCTATGGCTTCGTCATGTCGGCCTTGCCATAAAAGCGCCCAACACAAAGCGGCATGGGCAAGTGCCAACTGATCGTCAAGCTTTACTGCGCAAGTCGCTAGCTCAAATCCCATATCGATAGTTTCTTCGCGAGAATCACTCCAGCCTACGATCCAGCAATAAGTAGCGTTCATCGCTAATCGCGCATAGGCCACCGCATAGTTCGCATCCAGCTCAAGCGCGCGTTCAAAACAGTAACGCGCACGAACGAAGCCCTCCATCGTACCGGTATCAGCTTCTTTCATTCCGCGTAAAACATAGTCGTAAGCGTCGATCTGTGCTGTGCCATGATGGACTAAATGATTTGTTTCACTAGCAGTTAAGGTCAGACTCAAGGCGCTGACAATTTGCTGATTAACTTCATCTTGCACGGCAAAAATATCCGCCAAACCACGATCGTACCGGGCCGCCCAAAGGTGTTGGCCAGTGGCCCCTTCGATCAACTGTGCGGTGATGCGCACGCGTTCACCCAACTTTCTAACGCTGCCTTCTATCACCACATTGGCACCCAGTTCATCGCACACCTGCCGAACTGTCACATTTTTATCTTTGTACGAAAATGTGGACTGCCGAGAAATAACCGCCAGCCCCGAAAGTTGAGAAAGGTCGGTGATTAGGTCTTCCGTTATACCGTCAGCGAAATAGTTTTGCTCGGGGTCAGAACTCAGATTAATAAATGGTAGTACCGCCACGGTTGGTACAGCGGGTTGGAGGGCCGTAGACAAGCCCGGCCCAGCCCCGCCGACGCTCGATGAATCCTTCGCCTCGGAAGGTAATTCACCGACCATTTGAAATTGAAACTCCGCTGCATAGCTCCGCTTAGGTAGTAGTACCCGAACTGAATCATCACGACCCGATTCACTGTAGTACTCCAGCAATTTAGAACGCAAGCGCCCCGCTTCAACCCGAACGATGGCATCCACCGTGGGATCAAAAGTTTCGTCACGATCAAATACTTCGATTGCAATTGCATATTGGTTCAGGCGATCCCCACGTCCCGCCAGCGTCTCACCCACAACGAACTGCAAGAATCGCCCCAACCTTTCGGCATGAACAAATAGCGCACTACCAAGAATACGATCCAGCTGCTCACGGACGCTATGGCTCTCAGCCCCACTCCATTGGTTGGTTTTTACTGGCATTAAATAGTTCCCATACCCCTGTTAGCCACGCTTAGCAGATGCGAAACCACAGCATGATTCATCCAGCCCCATGAAACCACCCAAATCTTCATCACTGACATCTCGACTTTGTTTGTTCTTTAAACCGCCCCGCTGTCACTTGCCGATTGGCTAAGCCCAAAGTTACTTACCGTTACCAACTTCTTTGTGAGGTAGCGCTGCCTGATTATGGCGGCCAGGGAATAGTCCTTCATTAAAAACCATACACATCATCAATGCCCAGAACTCGATACCCAGAACTCAAAAGCAGGAGTCTGATATGAACAAGCCCAGCATCACCGCCGAGACATTTTTTAGTGCCATTACCCGCTGGCCGAAAACCATCGTCTTACTCAGCTTAATAGCTATGGTCGGACTGGGTTCGTTTATGCCCAGAATCCATAAAGACACCAGTTCTGACGCTTTTATCGGCAAAGATGCTCCCGTGGTTGTTTACCGAGATCAGGTGCGCGACATCTTCGGGCTTGAAGACCCGATCGTCATAGCGATTATCAATGATGGCCCCAATGGCATCTTTAACCCCGGCAGCCTGGCATTGGTTGATCAGCTCACTCGCTCGATTGGCAAATTGCCGAATGTAGATCCGGACAAGGTCACTAGCCTGGCGACCGAATCCAACATTGTGGGCACCGCCGACGGTATGGACGTTTCTGATTTTTTTGATCCCTACCCCAGCAACCAGGCCCGTGCAGATGCAATCAGGGCTGCGATCGCTGAGTTCCCTCTTTACCAGGGGGCTTTGGTGGCCCGGGACGGCAATGCAACGCTGATTGTTGCCGAACTGCTGGATCAGGATGCAGCGCAATCGACCTATGACGAGACTCTCAATCTGGTTGCGGGAACATCCATGACCGCCGGTAACGAAGTCCATGTTGCTGGCCAAGGTGCCATTTCCGGTTATCTAGCAACCTATATTGACCGGGATGCGAAGCGGCTGAATCCGCTAGCAGCAGTGATCATAACTATTGTATTGATATTCGCCTTCCGCACGGTTGCCGGTGCAGTTCTACCCAACTTTATTGTATTGGGCACAGTGACCGCCACCTTCGGTGCCATGGGTGCTTTGGGGGTCTCCTTTTATGTCATCACTAATGGCCTGGCGACCATTCTCATCGGTATCGCTGTCGCCGACTCTATACACATTATGAGCCAGGTTTACGCCGAACTGGGCCAGGACCCGTCATTGGCCAAATCACGCCTGGGACGTGGGGAGATCGCCGCGCGCGCCATGGTCAGGATGTGGAAGCCGGTAACGCTGACGACCATCACCACCGTGGCTGGGTTTACCGGTCTTTGGCTGGGTGCTGCCATGCCACCGATGGAATCCTTCGGCCTGTTTGCGGCCATCGGCGTGTTCGCCGCATGGATCTATTCTATGTGCTTCCTGCCCGCAGCGCTGACCCTGTTCCCGCTAAAGCCTAGTAAGTTTTTCCGTATCCCTGCTCCGGATAACAACACGACTGAAGCGCAGGTAACAAACCAAAACGATCGCTACGGGGCCGCTCTCAACAAGCTCGGCATGACCTCACTCAAGCGCCCCTATCTGACGATGATAGTGGCAAGCTCAGTGGTGCTAATCGGCATTGTTGGCACCAGCCGCGTCATCGTACAAGAGGCGCGGATCGATAGTTTTCAAACCAATGAGCCTATCTATATCGCTGACCAGCAGATCAACCAACGCATGGATGGCACCTATTTTCTCGATATCGTGGTCGAAACAGGTGAACCCGAGGGGCTATTTCGGCCTGACCATTTGCAACGTATTGAGGCATTACAGGCCTACGTAGAGCAATTCCCTGCCGTTCGGGGATCGACATCCGTGGTTGATTACATCAAGCAAATGCATAAATCGGTCAATGAAAACCAGACAAGCTATAACTCCATTCCCGATGATGAGTTCCTGATTGCTCAGTTGTTCCTGCTTTACTCGGCTACCGGTGATCCAGACGACTTTGAGGAAGAGATCGACACAGACTACTCCCAGGCAAACATTCGCTTCAATTTACATGTCGCAGACTACCAGCTACTAACTGAAATCATCCCGCACATTCAGCGTTACGTTGCCACAGAATTCAACACTAAAGAGATACAGGCTCACTTATCTGGCCGGGTGATGGTCACCTACACCTGGCTGAAAACCATCGGCGATAACCATGTCAGAAGTTTGCTGCTTTCCCTGTTATTTGTCTGGGTCGCGGCAGCAATCGTATTTCGCTCCATTCTGGCCGGAGCAATGTCGCTAATCCCTGTCGTCATGTCCCTGCTGATGGTCTACGCGGTGATGGGCTTTGGCCAAATATGGCTCGGCGTCGGCACGTCCATGTTTGCCGCTATCGCCATTGGCCTGGGCATCGACTTCGCCATTCACACCCTTGACCGAATGAGGGAGCTATTCGCCACACGATCAGGTACCTATGACCAGCGCCTGACGGAGCTGTTTCCATCAACCGGCCGCGCCCTGTTTTTCAATTTTGCAGCCTTGGCCCTCGGTTTCCTGGTGTTAACCACCAGTGAAGTACCGGCGCTACTGAGATTCGGTTTACTGGTCGCAGTCGCGGTATCCACCAGCTTTATCGCCAGCATGACCCTGTTGCCAGTCATGGGGAAATTGCTGAAACCCAAATTTTTGTTTCCAGCAGATGAGAAAACCAACGCCGGAGGCAAGGCATCTGCCCTGGCAAGTGCCGGATCGACGATGGCGCTAGTACTACTGATATCGCTGATAGTCGTCAGCTTTGCGCAGGCGGATGAGTCAGTTGATCTACCCGTCGGCGCTGAACTTATTGCTCAACTCAATAGCCGTGACGACGGTCAACAGGTCACTCGACACTTAAAAATGGAGCTTATCGACCGCCGAGGAAAATCCCGAGTGCGTGAAACACTTGGGTATCGGCGCTATTTAGGTGCAGAAAAACGTACGGTACTGTTTTATCAGTCACCTACGAATGTGAAGGGTACTGGCTTTCTTACCTACGACTACCCTGATGCGAAGCAAGACGATGATCAATGGCTTTATCTGCCTGCGCTAAGAAAAGTGCGGCGTATATCCGCATCCGATCGAGGCGACTACTTCCTTGGCACCGACTTCAGCTATGAAGATATTAAGAAGGAAACGCGGATCGCCGCTGAAGACTACCGTTTCACCACCCTCGCTCGTAAGCAGATAAGCAATCACGCCACATTTGTGGTGGAAGGGATTCCAGTGGATACAGCCACTGCGGAGGAGTTGGGATACGGCCGTGTGCAATGGCATATCGACCCAGAAATATGGATGAGCCGCATGACTAAAATATGGGATGTGAATGGCAATCTGTTAAAAACCCTACGCAATGAGGAGATCACCAACATTCAAGGCATTTGGACGGCCCTAAGACTGAGGGCGGAGAACCACAAAACCGGACATTCAACCATCTTCACCTTCTCAGACGTGGACTATGAAACGTCAGTTGATGACACCATGTTTGAACAACGCACCCTGCGGCGCGGCCGCTAAGCGTGGTTACCGGTACTGGCTATCAGCGCATGTCGCAAACCTCAACACCGCTACTGTTGGCCATTTTTGTCTGCCTGCTAAATGGCACTCAAGCAAACGCGAAGGGATTCGCCGACAGGATCGAGTTTTCTGGCCTGTTTGAAACCGAGCTGGCGGTCGAAACTTCATCGAGTAAAACGCAAAAGGCTGAGTTTGTACTAACACCCGAGATAGGGCTTGATCTAACGGCAGCAACACGCCTCACCCTCATCACCCGGTTCAGGGGTGATATTGTTGACAATTTGGAGCCCGGCACACCAGCACAGCACAACCGATCCTCTCTCTCTAAACAGCTAGAGCTGGAAAATCATCTAAGTGGCGAGCTGCGAGAAGCCTATATCGATACCGAGATTGGCAAGACTTTTTTACGGCTAGGCAAGCAACAGGTGGTCTGGGGTCAGGCCGACGGGCTGAAGGTGCTGGATGTCATCAATCCGCAATCATTTCGGGAATTCATTCTCGACGACTTCGACGAAAGCCGGATTCCTCTATGGATGATCAGTGCGGAGATACCGGTGGCTGGAGCCTTTCTACAGCTGCTCTGGATTCCTGATCAAACTTATGACGACATTCCAGAAACAGAAGCAGCCTTCGCCTTCACGAGCCCTCAAATCATTCCTGAACCTCCAACAGGTCTCCCAATAATAAGTTCGACATTCGACAAGCCCAATCGCTTGTTCGCAGATTCTGATGTGGCTGCCAAACTTACCTGGTTTATTAACGGTTGGGATCTATCGCTAAATTACGTCTACCACTACTCGGATCGCCCGGTGGTGCGGCGCAAAACTTCCCCAACCGGGATCTCCATAGAGCAGAGTTATGAACGCACCCACCTGCTCGGCGGCACCTTTTCCAACGTCTTTGGTGATCTCACTCTACGAGGAGAGCTTGGCTATTCGAGCGACCGCTTCTATCTGGTCGACACCCTGGCCGACGCTGATGGCCTCACCCACTCAGGGGAGTTTTCCTACGTACTAGGCCTGGACTACCAGGGTTGGACAGACTGGTTTATAAGTACGCAGATATTTCAGTCGGTAGTCACTCCTTCAGCGCCCGGTATGATTCGGGACGAAGTCGACACAACGGTAACCCTGCTCGTGCAGCGAGACTTTCTCAACGAATCTATCCAGGCAGAAACCTTACTAATTCAGAACCTTAATCAGGGCGATGGTCTATTGCAGGCATCGTTGGAGTACGAATGGCGCACTAACATTCGCCTAAAGCTAGGCGCTGATATTTTTTACGGCAACCCAGAAGGCCTTTTTGGCCAGTTCAGACAACAAGATCGGATTTCGATGGGTATTGAGATCGGGTATTAACGCTGACTACCCCTGCACATAACACTAACTACCTACTATAGGAGAACACCATGCCTGAACAAAATAGAACCGCGATTACCGAGAAAAAAACAGTGGCGGACATCTTGGTAATGACTTAAAGGCAATTGACGGGAATCATTTTCTTCGCCCAGACACCGAAAGCCTCTCGTTGGCGGATCGTCCGAGCATTAAAGCCACACTCAGCAAAGACTACCCTGAGCACCTGCTGAAGTTTTTTGAAAATCGCAATTCGATTGTCGAGGGGATTACAAAAACCGCTATCGAGACCACACACTTGTCGCGGCCTGACATCACGCCCAACACCAAGAAAACAGAATGATAAACACAACATGGGCGAAATCATGAACATTCTTGCTCACTCAGCACTTCGCCCCAGAAATGAGACCTACAGCCACCATTTTTCTCATTTAGGATAAGTATAGAACTCAAACTCATGTTTACACCACCAACAATGAGCACTACAATTACCACATATAAAAGGATTGGTATCCATAGTGCCCATAAAAGAAGCAAGTCAAAAACGAAGTGCAATCGTATTTCCCAAAAATCAGAAGGTACTGGAACAACTTGGTGAGAATATCAAATTGGCCTGCAAGCGCCGTGGATACACCCAAGTTCTAATATCAGAAAGGACTGGGCTGAGCCGACTGACAATTCGCAAGATTGAGAATGGCGACCCTAAAGTATCTATCGGCCACTATGTGGCCGTACTGGGTGTTCTTGGATTGACGGAAGGTTTTGCAGAGATTGCCAGTGACGATGAACTGGGGCGCAAGCTCCAGGATATAAAGTTAATGGGAAAACAAAGCCGGTAAATAAACTATGGGTATGGAAATCTACGTCTTTGCCGACTGGGAAGAGTTCGATAAACCTACTCTAGTAGGCACACTGCGATCGTCTGTCATCAAAGGTAAAGAGCATTTTAGTTTTAGCTACGACAACGATTGGCTGCTGTCGCCTTACGCGCAGAAAATTGATCCCGAGCTCAATCTCTATTCGGGAGAACAGCATAACGACAATTCTAAAAATTCCAGAATCTTTCTCGACTCCTGCCCAGACCGTTGGGGCAGATTATTGATGAAACGCCGCGAGGCGATTGTTGCTCGTCGGGAAGAGCGTCGCCCCAATGTACTCCATGAAATTGACTACCTACTGGGGGTACACGATCTATACCGTCAAGGAGCATTGCGATTCAAACAAGAAATGAACGGTGTATTTCTAGACGATGATAATAAATTAGCAGCACCACCTATGTCGTCACTTAGAGACCTGGAATATGCTACTCAGCAAGTTGAAACGAACGAAAATACAGATGACCCGGATTATTTAAAATGGCTCAACATGCTCATGTCTTCCGGCTCCTCTCTAGGAGGAGCAAGACCCAAAGCCAGTGTACAAGATGAAAACAATGAGCTATGGATTGCTAAATTCCCAAGCCGTTACGACGACCATGACATTGCAGCCTGGGAGTTTGTTGCTTATCAATTAGCACTGAATGCTGGTATACAAATGGCAGAATGTCGAATAGACAGATTCAAAAGCCATCACCATACATTCCTGACAAAACGGTTTGACCGAACACCAGACAGTCGCTTACTTTTCACCTCAGCCATGACCCAGCGTGGCTATTACGATGGTGACTACGATGCAAGCTATCTTGAGTTAGCGCAGTTTCTCACCGAACATGGCGCCAATACCAAAGAAGACCTGGCCCAACTGTGGCGACGTATTGTATTTAATATCGCCGTATCCAATACTGACGATCATCTGAGAAACCAAGGCTTCATCTACTCGAATGGAGGTTGGTTACTATCCCCCGCTTATGACATTAACCCTGTGACACCCGCCAATGGTCTGCACCTAAATATCACAGACGGCGACAACAGCCTCAACTATGATTTGGCAATGAACGTTATTGATTTCTTCCAACTCAGCAACGTCCAGGCTCAGCTTATAAAAGATGAGGTGCTAGCCAGTGTGGCGCAATGGAGAGCAGTCGCAGACTCTATTAATATCAGCAGAAACGAGCAGCAGAACATGGCTAGTGCATTCAATTTTTGAGTAACGATGACAACTAAAGCGGGACGAAGAAATCGAAAGACCATGACAAATCATTTAATATATTAATAAGCTAATTTGCAGTAAAATATTTGATGCTCTTATTCGCCATCAACTCTTAAACAGGGCAGCCTCCTCAATCCGAACTGCACGTGTCTTTCAAGCACCTGTGGCGGTCAAGTAAAGCGGCCTTTAACTAAGAGGCCTATGCCACTATCTGTGAGAGAGCAATGGTTTTACCCCGATCTGACGGACACCTAGTTAAGAGTGGATAATCCACACTAACGAGGTGTTTTATGACAAAGCCAAGAAGACAATATTCCCCTGAGTATAAGCAGGAAGCCGTTGGG
>MAAC01016523.1_pt1 | contig 43261 bp, 43 predicted proteins | sample 1115981 | NCBI WGS metagenome assembly MAAC01 (sample SAMN04961126, study PRJNA320927) | seawater metagenome | isolation source: sample BD02T64 sea water enriched with oil for 64 days | place: USA:Gulf of Mexico | collected 2013-07-27 | reverse complement strand
CCTAAATATTGACTGAAATCAAACATAACTTTACTTTTTTTATTTATGCCCCAAATATACTATGCTTTTTTTATATAAAACAATAAAAAATATATTTTATTAACAGGAATTAAACAGTATTAAAGTCAAGAAAAATAGCGATTTACTTACCTTTGTAGTTCTATAAAAACAGAATTATGGATTACAGAATTGAAAAAGATACACTAGGCGAGGTAAAAGTACCAGCTGATAAACTTTGGGGTGCACAAACAGAGCGTTCCCGAAATAATTTTAAAATTGGAAAACCAGCCTCTATGCCCTTAGAAATAGTATATGGTTTTGCTTATTTAAAAAAATCTGCTGCCTATACCAATTGTGATTTAGGAGTTTTAACTGAAGAAAAAAGAGATTTAATTGCTGCAGTTTGTGATGAAATCTTAACGGGTATGCATGACGATCAATTTCCATTAGTTATATGGCAAACTGGAAGTGGGACTCAAAGCAATATGAATTTAAATGAAGTAATTGCAAATAGAGCACATCAATTAGCAGGTAATATAATAGGAGAAGGTGAAAAAACTTTACTTCCAAATGATGATGTAAATAAATCTCAGTCCTCTAATGATACATTTCCAACTGGAATGCATATTGCAGCTTATAAAAAAATCGTAGAAGTAACATTACCTGGAGTAAAACAATTACAAGCTTCCTTAGAAAACAAGTCTAATGAATTTAAAGATATTGTAAAAATTGGACGTACTCATTTAATGGATGCAACTCCCTTAACCTTAGGTCAAGAATTTAGTGGATATGCCTCTCAGTTAAAATATGGTATAAGAGCGCTAGAAAACACTTTAGCACATCTATCTGAACTTGCATTAGGAGGAACCGCTGTAGGAACAGGAATTAATACTCCAAAAGGATATGCAAATCATGTAGCTGAACAAATAGCAAAGTTTACTGGTTTACCTTTTGTAACTGCTGAAAACAAATTTGAAGCATTAGCTGCACACGATGCAATTGTTGAATCACACGGAGCCTTAAAACAGTTAGCTGTTTCATTGAATAAAATAGCTAACGATATTCGCTTATTGGCTAGTGGTCCTCGCAGTGGAATTGGTGAAATTACAATTCCTGCTAATGAACCTGGTTCTTCAATTATGCCAGGGAAAGTAAATCCAACTCAATGTGAAGCTTTAACCATGGTTTGCGCACAAGTTATTGGTAACGACATGGCAATAGCAGTTGGAGGAATGCAAGGACATTATGAATTGAATGTTTTTAAACCTGTTATGGCAGCAAATTTTTTATCTTCTGCTCAGTTAATTGGAGATGCGTGTCTTTCTTTTGATATCCATTGTGTTTCAGGAATAGAACCAAATCTAGATGTAATTGAAACTCAATTGAACAATTCTCTAATGTTGGTTACTGCTTTGAATACCAAAATTGGTTATTATAAAGCTGCAGAGATTGCAAATACTGCACATAAAAACGGAACCACTTTAAAGGTAGAAGCTGTTCGATTAGGATATTTAACAGAAAAAGAGTTTGACGAATGGGTAAAACCGGAAGACATGGTAGGAAATTAGTCGAAAATCTTAAATAAAATTTAAAAGGTTGTCTTACAGGACAGCCTTTTTTTTATTCAGTTTTATCGATTAAATGCAGATTTATTAGTTTATCTGCAATTAATTTGTATATTGGACTACCCAAATGATTAAAACTTACTTATTATGAGACAGCAATTATTGCCCCTGTTATTATGTCTTTTTACTACAATTACTATGTGGAGTACTACTCCATTAGATAGAAATGATTGTAGTGAAATAGACATCTTAAACGCTGAAAACCTTTTACTTACCAATTTTGAAAGGCCCATAGAGGGTTCAATAAAATTGTTACCAATTCCTTTAATTAACAACCCTAATAAGGGTGTTATAAATGAAGTTTTATTTGATAACCCTGCTATAGTATCAAATATTGGAAAAACAACAAATAAGGATTTTTCCTACAAATTATTCAATTCTAGTGTCCTTTCAATTACACCAAATTTATCTGGGATGCATTTTAATTCATCCTTATTTAATCAAGGATTATTTTATGGTTTTGCATTAACTGTAATTCTATTAAATCTAGTCTGTTATTTTATTTTCGATGAATCTTTATTTATTTACTTTTCTGCAACATTTGCCGCATTAACTGTAGCTCTGTTTTTTGCAGAGGGCTTATTTCCGCTAATTGGTATAAATGATATTATTCAAACTGAAATTTTACAATCTACTTTTTTATTGTTTGCTACTACTTTAAGCGTTTTATTTGCTTCAAAGTATCTTACTTTAAAAGATTACTACCCCAAAATAAATAATATTACGATTCCTACATTAATAATAGCTGTTGTGTTAATTAGTATTGCTTGGATTATTGGAGATCCCTTTATTGCAAATTTGGCTAATGCCCTATTATTTGGTTTAATTGGAATTTACTTTTTAACTGGAGTATTACTTTTTAGCAGAAAGAATTATGCTAAATTTTACGTGATAGCGTCCTTTATACCTTTATTATTTTCAATTGACTTTTTTGTACTTCAGAATTTTGGAATTGACTTTTTATTTACTGAAGCTGTTCATTTAAAAATCGCAACATTATTTGAAGCATTACTTCTCTCTTATGCTATAATGTTTAGAATGCAAGCCGTAAAAGAAGAGGGAGTTTTAAGACAAACCGAAATGAGAATATTCCTTAAAAGACAAGATGTTATGAATAGAGCTAAAGTTGAAGAAATGATAGAAGAAATCTATCTTGAAAACCTAATCATGCAATATGATTTAAATGGACTTGAAATAAAATTGCTACAATATATTTCTGAAGGCAAAACTAATTCTAAAATTGCTCGAAAACTAAAGCTAACTGAAAGTGAAGTTGGAGAGCAAACTAAAGATTTATATCAAAAGTTGGAGATTAGTGAGCATATTCAAGAAGATTTTAGAATGGTAGACAGTCAGCCAGATTATATATACAACTAATATTATATTAACTCTCTAGAATAAAAAGGATAAGCTTAAACGCTTATCCTTTTTTTGTATAATATTTTTTGTGCTTAGAATATGCTAGAGCACTTAGTAATAATACAAATGCTGTAAAGTACCAAACAAAACTTGGCGTTACAGGCACATCTCCACTTGCATAAGAATGCAATCCAGTTAAGTAAAAATTAACCCCAAAATAAGTCATCATTATGGAAGCATAAGCAATTACTGCTGCAAAATTAAAGCTCCATTTACCACGTAAACCAGGAACCAATCTCATATGGATTACAAAGGCATAAATCATTATACTAATCAAAGCCCAAGTTTCTTTAGGATCCCAACCCCAGTAGCGGCCCCAACTTTCATTAGCCCATTGACCACCTAAGAAGTTTCCTATGGTTAACATAACCAAACCAACGGTAAGAGCCATTTCTGTAATAACGGTAAGCTCCTTAATATTTAATTCCATCTTTTTATAATTCTTTTTTGTAGTAAGAACTATTAAAAGTAAAGAAGTTAATCCCAATATCATTCCAAGGGTAAAAGGTCCATAACTTGCTACAATAACTGCAACATGAATCATTAACCAATAACTATCTAAAACTGGCTGCAAATTAGAAATAGATGGATCTATCCAGTTTTCATGAGCTACCCATAAGATAATGGCAGCAACAAATGCAGTAGAAGCTATAGTTAAATCGCTCTTTCTACCTAAAGTAATTCCAAACAATACTGTTGCCCAACCCACATAAATTATAGATTCATAAGCATCACTCCATGGTGCATGGCCACTAACATACCAACGTGCAATTAGCCCCAAAGTAAGCATGATGAAAAAGGACCAAATAATATATTTACAAAGTTTTATTATAGTATTAATAGTCTTATTCTCATTAAATATTTGAACGATAATAAACACAAACATCACCATACCAAACAAGGCAAAATATTTATATAAACGATTAAAAATATCTACTTTATTATATAAAACTTCGGTACTTATTCTACTATCACTAGGCATTACCGCAACTCCAAATTTCTTTTGAAAGTTGGTTATTCCATCTAATAGTTCTTCTGCCGAAGAATAATCTCCTGTTTTACGAGCTTCTCGTAAGGTTTCAAAGTAATAGGGAAGAATGTTTCTAGTAAAAGCAGAATCTGCTTCTTTATAATTTACTTCCGCTAACTCTGGATATGATACCCAACGATTATTTGGATCCTCTGGAACTGGGAATATTTTAAAAATACTTCCACTTAATGTCTGATTTAATAAATAAAAGTTCTCATAAGCCTTTATAAAATCCTTTTGAAATTGGTTTTTATTAACAGTCTTAGATGCCTCCTGAATATAAGGCCCCAACTTATTATATCCTTCTTCATCAATCAAATCCATTAAAGCAAAGTGTGTTGCATCTTTATCTATTCCAATAATCTCTCGAATACTATCGTTACCTCTTTTTAAGCTTATAATTGGAACTTCCATCCAAAGACGTGGAAATTCTACCATAGAAACAAATACTTGATTTGCATCTAAACTATTGTATGCATTCTTTCTACTTATTTTACGAAGTAATTCACTTGCAAAAGTATTAACAGGTTTCATACGACCATTATCCTGTATTACCAAATGTGCAAACTTAGCAGCATGTTCTTTACTTGTAGCGTTTACAAGGATGATTGAATCTAATTTTTCTTTTGATATTTCACTTTGGTGTGAATCGTTTTCTTGGGCAAACCCAGAAAAAGATAATAGCAACACCAATATCATAGATAATTTAGCCTTTTTCTTTTTTATTTTTTTAAGCATTTTCTTTAAATCTGAAAATCTTGTGTTTTTATCAAATAATATAGCCAATAATGCTAAGTATAAAAGGCCATAACCTACATAAGTTATCCAAGTTCCCCAAAAATCATGATTCACAGATAATACCGATCCTTTTTCATCGCCATCAAATGAAGCCTGAAAAAGGCGATATCCTTGCTCGTCTAAAATATTATTCATAAAAATCTCATAATCATAAAATTCTGTTTCACTTTTGTTTACAGTCACCTTACTTTTAAATGCCGAATAATTCTTTTCAGTTCCAGGGTATTTATCCGCTATAAAATCATTCAACGTAATACTGAAAGGAAGCTCATATTCTTTAGAACCATAGCTTAAATAGACTTTTAGCCCTCCTACTTCGGTTGCAATAGGATTTGCAACAACCCCTTTACCTCCTAATATTTCTGCGATTTTTGTTTCTCCTCCAGATGTAATTTCCAAAATCAATGCATCCTTATTGGTTGGTTCACTTATCGGAGCTTTAATAATACCATTGGTCCCAGTCATTACATTTTCTGGAATAACAAATGCCATGTCTGCTACTTGATATAAGGATCGTAGTTGAAAATCTTGTACACTATCTTTTACCAAAGTACCTTTAAATTGATCTGCCATTCGCATAAACTCTCCATCAAAAGGAGAATTAATGTTATATTTTCCATCCTTATGACTCAAATTTATTGCACCTTCCGTTGGATTATTAAAGGCAAATAATATATTATGAATATTGATAATATCTCCATCGCCTATCCAATGATCATGACGCTGGCCATCTCCAGCCTCGACAATTTTTAAAAAGCCTTTACCATCTTCAGACTCCACAATGCCTTGTTTTGCATTGCTTATAAAGTTTTTAAACTTAACAGATACTTCTTGTCCGTTATAATCGGTATTATATTCAAAATCATTATCCAAACGTTCAGATAAACGTAGATGTATTGGCTTTACCGTTCTACGTTGTGGAATTCCATCCACTTTATAATCGCCATCGATAAAAGTATTTAAATAGGTTTCTGAAGATAACATTGTGTTTTCTGTAGCACCTTCTCGAATATGCATGATTCCTTCAAAACTTATATAACGAGTAACAAATGCGCCTAGGATAATAAATATAAAAGAAAGATGTATTAGTAATGTTGCCCATTTTTCTTTCCTAAATAAACGATACTTTGACATATTGCCTATAAAATTGATAACAAACAAGCCCATTATTGCTTCGAACCACCAAGCATTATAGATTAATTCTCTGGTATAAGGAGTTGGAGAAGTATCTGCCGAGGCATCCATAAAGGTACCAGTAGCCATAGCAGCTGCAAAAACAATAAATAAAATGGAAGTTAATCGAGTTGAAAAAAGAATATCGAATATTTTCTTTATCATGGAATGTAAATTTGCTGCAAATTTAAGTAATTCCATTCAGTAATTTCATGATAAATGTTAATGTTTATATCTACAGTTTTGGCTTGTTCTTAAAAATCTCTATATTCATAAAAGTACTCATATTTCTAGCTCTATTTTTTGCCAATTGAGCAATATCTCCTTCAAACATGTCGTCTATAGTTTGATGCCACATATTTATCCAATTTCCAAAATGCAATTCATTTATGGTATGCTTGTAAAATTTATCTACCTCTACATGTTTTGCCAAAGGATTTCCTGTATATTTTTTAATGAAAAATAAATTCGTTTCCCAAAAATCCGTTAATAGGTCTAAATGAGTTTCCCAATCTTTTATCACTGTGTTGAAAATTGGTCCTAATAATTCATTCTCTCTAACTTTGGAATAAAAATTATTTACCAATAGTGCAATGTCTTCTCTTGAATTTATATCTTTTTTTTGCATCTTTTAAAATAAAGTACAAAGATATTAATTCTCCTTTGTCATTCAGAACCGAAGGTGAAGAATCTCAAATAACAAAAGAGATTCTTCGGTCGTTTCTCACTCTGAATGACAACTCCATGTCATTCAGAAGGAACATAGTGACTAAAGAATCTCAAAAAATACATAATAAAGTAATAAGATTCTTCGCTTCGTATACTCCGCTCTGAATGACAAAATACTTATCTTCGCTTTATGATTAAAGCGATTATTTTAGGATTTGGAAATGTTGGGCAGCATCTTTATCATGCTTTCTCAAAAACTTCCAAAATTGATGTTATACAGATTTATAATCGATCTCAAATTAATTTTTCTGAAGGCTTTCAAACCAACTTTACAACAGAAATAACACAACTAAAAGAAGCTGACATTTATATTATAGCTGTTCCTGACGATACCATCAAAGTACTTTCTGAAACTCTTTCATTTAAAAACAAATTGGTCGTTCATACTTCGGGAAGTGTTCCTATTAGCTACCTTTCAGATAATAATAAGAAGGGAGTTTTTTATCCTTTGCAAACTTTTTCAAAAAATGCAGAAGTGGATTTTAAAACCATTCCTATTTGTATTGAAGCCAATAATAAAGAAGATTTAGAATCGCTAAAACAATTAGGGTTGCTTATCTCTGAAAATGTCCAAGAAATAAATTCAAAAGAAAGGGAACAATTACACTTATCTGCAGTATTTGTAAATAATTTCGTTAATTATTTATATCAAGTAGGAAGTGATTTACTTATGGATAATTCTTTATCCTTCGATTTATTAAAGCCTCTTATAATAGAAACTGCCAAAAAATTGGAAAGCTTAAATCCTGAAAATTCACAAACAGGACCAGCCAAAAGAAATGACCTTAAAACAATAGAAAATCATTTACATTTGCTAGAAGGGAGTCCTTATAAAGAACTGTACCATAAACTAACAATATCGATACAAGAGAAATATAATGGAAAAAAATTATAAAGAATACTTAAACCAAATCACTACTTTAATATTTGATGTAGATGGAGTTTTAACTGATGGCACAATTATTATTACTACCGATGGGAGTATGCATCGAACCATGCACACCAAAGATGGTTTTGCTCTTAAAACAGCAGTAGATGAAGGGTTTCACGTTTGTATTATTTCTGGTGGAACTGACGAAGGGGTTAGAAAACGCTTAAAGGGTTTAGGAATAACAGATATTTATTTAGGGGCACATCATAAAACAGAGACCATGAAGACCTATTTACAAGATAACAATATTCAAAAGGATAATGTTTTGTATATGGGGGACGACATTCCAGATTTTCATGTAATGCAAGAAGTAGGATTGCCATGTTGCCCTCAAGATGCTGTTCCAGAAATTAAAGGAGTATCTAAATATGTCTCTCATAAAAAAGGAGGAAAAGGATGTGTTAGAGATGTGATTGAACAAGTTTTAAAAGTTCAAGGGAAGTGGCTAGCAAATGACAATGTTAGTGCTAAATACGATTAAATAAAAAAAAAGAATAAAGAGAAAAGACAATAGATTCAAGACTTGGTTGTACTTCACTCAAAAACTGCAATATTTTTATAACAATTAACTCAGCTTATACATTGTCTTATTTAAAATTAATACGATTTCAGAACCTTATCCTAATTGCGTTGATACAGGTTTTTATTAGGTTTGGACTCTTTATTCCCTTAGGTACCGATATCACTTTATCCAATTTTGAATTTGCCTTATTAGTTATAGCTACTATTTGTCTTGCTGCTGCCGGAAATATCATTAATGACATTTACGATGTTCCTATAGACAAAATAAATAAGCCTTCAAAAGTATTAATCGGTAAAAAGATTTCAGAAAAAACAGCTTTTAATCTGTTTGTAGTTTTTAATGTAATTGGTGTTGGTATTGGGTTTTACTTATCTAATATCATTAACAAATCAGTTTTCGCAACTCTTTTTATTTTAATTTCTGCTTTGCTTTATTTATATGCCACTTATTTAAAATCTCTACCACTTATAGGGAATATTGTTATATCCTCTTTAGTTGCATTAAGTCTTATTATTGTTGGATTATTCGATTTATTACCTGCTATAAATTACTTAAATCAAGAGTACCAAACTTTAGCTTTTAGTATGTTACTCGATTATGCTTTTTTTGCGTTTATCATCAATCTTATACGAGAAATAGTAAAAGACATAGAAGATATAAATGGAGATAAAAACGGAGGACTGAACACCCTTCCAATTGCTATAGGTAGAAAAAGAACTTCTTATATAGCTTTTGGTTTAGGAATAGTAACACTATTTGCTACGATCTACTACATCTATGTTCACCTTTACAATTATACAATCGCCATTGTCTATTTTTTATTATTAATTATAGCACCCCTACTCTATTTTTGCACAAAAATTTGGGATGCAAAAGAAAAAAGGGATTATGCCTTTTTATCAAAATTACTGAAGGCCATTATGTTCTTAGGAATGTGCTCCATTTTACTCTATACTTTTGTCATTTATTAACTTTAAACACTCATAACTTTACAATTTAAGTACTTATATATATGCTATCTGAAAAATTACAAAACCATAACATAATTCTAGCTTCTGGATCACCAAGAAGGCATCATTTTTTTAAAGAAATGGGAATTGATTTCACTATTGAAATTAAAGAAATTGAAGAAATCTACCCAGAGCATTTAAAAGGTTCGGAAATCACAGGTTACCTATCTAAACTAAAAGCGGCTGCCTTTAGTGATCTTTCCGATAAAGACATTGTTATTACTAGTGACACCATTGTATGGCAAAATGAAAAAGCAATAGAAAAACCGAAAGATTTTGAAGATGCATTTCAAATGCTGAAATCCTTTAGTGGAGGAATGCATGAGGTATTTACTTCCGTTTCATTTACTGGAAAAAACTTTCAAAAAACCATCCATGATTCTACTAAAGTTTGGTTCAATGTCTTAAAAGATGAAGAAATAACCTACTATTTAAATACATGCAATCCTTATGATAAAGCTGGCAGTTATGGCATACAAGAATGGATTGGTTATATAGGTATCCATAAAATTGAAGGCTCCTACTTTAACGTGATGGGTTTGCCAACTCACCTAGTTTATAAAACCTTAATGGAAATTGCTAATTCTTAATTTTTATAATAAATTTAAAACCTCCTCTAAAAGATGCAAAGGATATACAAAGCTTTAAAACTTCTATTCTTATTTAATGTAGTCACTCTAATTTTATTTTCTTGTAAAGAATCTGAAACAATAAAGGATAACACAATTACTAAAGATATTTCCTATAGAAATTTAAGCCCTGAATTTAAAGAGTATTGGTTTTCTGGAAAAGCTGAAATTACTTCCTATCAACTTTCCCAGTTACGTTATGGGGAACTTCGTGAAGGTACAGCGGTTAGTGTTTTTGTAACCGAAGATTTTCTCCCAAAAGAACAAGTTAAAGCAAATGACTATTCTGAAAATAACATCCCAGTTTTAAAACTAAACAGTACTAAAAAATTCATTACAGGAATTTATCCCTATTCTATAATGAGTAGTACTTTTAGTCCTTTATCGACAAAAGAGCATCCTATTAAAATCTCAACCTCTTCACAAGAATGGTGCGGGCAAGTGTATATGCAATTAAATAATACCGATAAATTTGAGATTCTTTCTCATTCTTATTTTGAAGGGGAAGCAGATCAAAACTTAAGCCTTGATAAAACAATTCTTGAAAACGAACTTTGGAATCTTATTCGAATCAATCCAGAAGAATTACCAATTGGGGATTTTATGATGATTCCATCTTTTGAATATTTACGCTTAGATCATAAAAAAACCAAAGCCTACAAAGCAACTGCAAGTTTCAGTCAAAAGGGTTCAGAAAGTATTTATACAATTAACTATCCAAACCTTCCTAGGCAATTGGTTATTTACTTTAATAGTTCTTTTCCTTTTGAAATTGAAAAATGGGAAGAATCCTCTTTTGCAAATCCAATGGACACTCTTGGTCTAAAAACTACAGCCACAAAAATTAAAAGAATGCGAACTAATTATTGGGCGCAAAAAAGCAATAAAGACAGAACTCTTAGAGATTCATTAGGGCTATAGTAGAGATTCACTTTTTATTGTTAAAGATTAGCTAATTTACTTTTGCTAATTTTCAATTTAAGTATATTTGGGAGATTCCAATTAAAACCATCTATGCGAACAATTACTATTACCTTATTTCTACTATTATTTAGTATTACTTCAATTATTGCACAACAACCGGAAAAACCAACAGCTTCCGATATTTATCACAACTTACAAAAGCTTAATTTTTTAGGTTCTGCAATGTATATCGCTGCGCATCCAGATGATGAAAACCAACGATTAATTTCCTATTTAGCCAATCATGTTCATGCAAGAACTGCCTACCTTTCTATTACTAGAGGAGATGGAGGGCAAAATCTAATTGGTCCAGAAATTAGAGAATTATTAGGGGTTATTAGAACACAAGAATTAGTAGCGGCTAGAAAAACAGACGGTGGTCAACAGTTTTTTACGCGTGCAAATGACTTTGGTTATTCTAAACACCCAGATGAAACCTTAGAAATTTGGAATGAAGAAGAAGTTTTAGGAGATGTAGTTTTAAATATTAGAAGGTTTAAACCAGATATTATTATTAATAGATTTGATTATAAAAACCCGGGAAGTACTCACGGGCATCATACATCTTCCGCAATGCTAAGTGTGGATGCATTCGATTTGGTAGGAGATGCTTCTCACTATCCAGAAACTGTAGAAAAATTTGGGACTTGGCAACCCAAACGTTTATTTTTTAATACCTCATGGTGGTTTTATGGATCTACAGAGAATTTTGAAAAAGCAGATAAAACTAATTTATTAGAAGTAGAAACAGGAACTTATTATTCAGGCCTTGGTTTATCTAATGGGGAAATCGCAGCTTTAAGTAGAAGTATGCATAAATCCCAAGGGTTTGGTAATACGGGTACTCGAGGCAGTCAAATAGAATATTTAGAGTTTTTAAAAGGGGATTTTCCAAATGGTAAAACCGATCTATTTGAAGGAATAAATACCTCTTGGACTAGAATTGAAGGTGGTGAAGCAATAGGAAATATTTTAAACTCATTAGAAGAAAACTTCAATTTTAAAAATCCTTCGGCAATGATTCCACAACTTTTAGAAGCATTTCAGTTATTACAAAAACTTCCAGAAGGACATTGGAAAAATATAAAACTGGAGGAGTTAAAAAAACTAATAATTGAATGTGCTGGATTGTATTTAGAAGCAGTTGCAAGTGCACAAAGCATTTCTCCTAATGGAGAAGTAATAATAAATATTGAAGCAATCAACAGGTCTAAATCTAATATCAAACTTGGTTCTGTAAGCTCATCTATCGTTTCCTTTCCTAATACTTTGGTTGCTACACCATTATTAAAGAATGAAAAATATACTCTAGAAAGTGTAGAAGGCACTTTTTCAGTAACCGAAAATAGCACTCCATATTGGTTAAATGAAAAAGGAACTATTGGCATGTATATGGTAAACGATTCTAACTTAATTGGATTCCCAGAAAGAGCAATGAATTTCCCAATAATATTTAATCTTACTATCGAAGGCGTCTCTTTTGAAATTACAAGAAACCTTATTTATAAATTTAACGATCCTGTTAAAGGAGAGGTGTATCAACCTTTCGATGTATTACCAGAGGTTACTTCTAGTATCCCAGAAAAAGTAATTATATTCTCTACTAATAAAGCAAAACAAATTCCTGTTAAAGTACGGGCTGGAAAAGACAATATAGAAGGCTCAGTTTCCTTACAACATCCAGAAGGATGGATTATTAGTCCAGATAGTCAAGCCTTTAGTTTAACTAAAAAAGGAGAAGATGCAACTGTTATATTCACAGTGCAACCGCCTTCTAATCAAAGTGAAGGGCAATTGAAATCGGTAGTGAATATTGGAAATGAGACCTACCATAAAGAACTTATCGAAATAGAATACGATCACATCCCCTACCAAAGTGTATTAGTTCCTTCAGAAGCGAAAGTTGTGCATATTAGCCTTCAGAAAAAAGGAGAGAATATTGGATATATAAAAGGAGCTGGAGATGCTATTCCTGAAAGCTTAGAACAAATAGGATATAAAGTTACCTCTATAGATCCTTCAGAAATAAATTCAGAAAAACTAAAACAATACGACGCTATCGTTGTTGGGATAAGAGCCTATAATACAGTTTCTGAATTAGCTTTTAAACAAAAAGAATTAAACAGTTATGTAGAAAATGGCGGTACCTTAATTCTTCAGTACAATACCAGCCATCGATTGGTAACTAAAGATTTGGCGCCATATTCTTTAGAATTATCTAGAGATAGAGTGACGGATGAATTTTCGGAAGTAAGTCTTCTTGCTCCTAAACATCTAGTTTTAAATTCCCCTAACAAAATAACTCAAGAAGATTTTAACGGTTGGGTTCAAGAAAGAGGGCTTTATTTTCCAGATACTTGGGCAAAAGAATTTACGCCCATATTAGGAATGCAAGACAAAAATCAAAAACAAACAAAGGGATCATTATTGGTTGCCCAATACGGAAAAGGGTATTATATATACACAGGGATTAGTTTCTTTAGAGAACTTCCTGCTGGAGTTTCTGGTGCATACCGATTATTTGCTAATTTATTATCTATAGGAAAATGAAAGAAGAATCTGTAAAATTTACTTGGAAGGCAAGCTATACTTGGGTGTTATTATTTAATGCTCTCTACATTGTATTATTTTATTTATTAATGAATAGTTTTAATTAGTATGTTAGTAATTGATTGGATCGTTCTAATTGGAACATTGGCTTTTATTGTATTATATGGTACCTATAAAACTCGCGGAAATAAAAATGTAACCGATTATTTAAAAGGTGGAAGCGACTCGCATTGGTGGACTATTGGTTTAAGTGTTATGGCTACCCAAGCCAGTGCCATTACCTTTTTATCTACACCTGGTCAGGCTTTTCATGATGGAATGGGCTTTGTACAATTTTACTTTGGAGTTCCTATTGCCATGGTTATTATTTGTATTGTATTTGTTCCTTTATATCATAGATTAAAGGTCTTTACCGCTTATGAATATTTAGAAAGTAGGTTCGATTTAAAAACTCGAACCTTAACCGCAATTCTATTTTTAATACAAAGAGGTTTAGCTGCAGGAATTACCATTTTTGCTCCTTCCATTATATTATCTGCAGTTTTGGGTTGGGACTTAGTTACCTTGAATATCATCATTGGTATACTCGTAGTTATTTATACCGTTAGCGGAGGTACAAAAGCAGTTAGTATCACCCAAAAACAACAAATGGGAGTTATTTTTCTTGGTATGTTTATCTCCTTTTTAATAATTCTTAATTTTCTTCCCTTAGAAATTTCATTTACCAAGGCATTGGATATTGCTGCTGCTAGTGGTAAAATGGAAATATTAGATTTTTCTTTCGATTTTGACAATCGTTATACCTTTTGGAGTGGGATTATTGGTGGTTCATTTTTAGCCCTCTCCTATTTTGGAACCGATCAAAGTCAAGTGCAACGCTATCTTAGTGGAAAATCTGTTCGTGAAAGTCAGATGGGATTAATTATGAATGGGATGTTAAAGGTCCCTATGCAGTTCTTTATTTTATTGATTGGGATCATGGTTTTTGTTTTTTATCAATTTAATAGTTCTCCCTTAAACTTTAACCCTGCTGCCATTGAAGATTTAAAGAAATCTGAATATGCTGCAGAATACCAACAATTAGAAAGCGATAAAATAGATCTAGAAAAATCCATTAAAACCAAACAATTATTATTTGCAAATTCTGAAACTCAAAGCCAAAAAGATAATCTTTCCCAAGAACTAAAACATTTAAATGGACTAGAAAAAGACTTGCGTACTCAGACCAAAGAGTTGATTGTAAAAGCCAATCCAAATGCAGAAACCAACGATAAGGATTATGTGTTTATTCATTTTATACTTACCCAATTACCTAGAGGATTAATAGGTTTATTATTGGCGGTGATTTTAAGTGCTGCCATGTCTTCTACAGCATCTGAGCTAAATGCCTTGGCATCTACTACAGCTATCGATTTATACAAACGGAATGTGAAACCAAAAAGTGATATACATTATGTAAAAGCTTCCAAATGGTTTACCTTACTTTGGGGGATTATTGCTATTTCGGTGGCTTGTGTCGCCAATCTGTTCGATAATTTAATACAGCTGGTTAATATTATAGGCTCTATTTTTTATGGTAATGTTTTAGGTGTATTTCTACTTGCATTTTTTATAAAATATGTAAAAAGCAAAGCGGTATTCTGGGCAGCCATTATTACACAAATCATCATTATCTATATTTGGTATATAGACCTTATGCCTTATTTATGGTTAAATTTAGTGGGTTGTGCTATCGTTATGGGAATTGCAATAGTAATACAGACAATCCTTCCTAATAAGGAATAGAGCATTGTTTTTATCAACTAATATAAGCTGGTAAACGTGAATAAAACTAATGATATAACAAGTTGGCAATAATTTATGAAATCCAAACTAACGATAATCTTTCTCTTTATATTTTTGACATTTTACGGTCAAAATATTGTTATTGATGTAACGGATAAAACTGAAGAATCAAAAGAAAACCCAGCATATGATATAAGAATAATTGAACCCAAAACAGACTCAATACATCTAAATGAAAAAAAAAAATCACAATTATACTTGGACACAATGGAGAAATAAATAGCGTTCACATAATTGATTATCCTTGGGAGACTCACGCTGATTTGAATAATCTTGAACTACCTGCTACCGATGAGGAATATTCAAGTCTATCAGACGAGGAATGGGCAAAGTTTAATGTAATAATTCCGAAACACGAAATATTAAAAGAAATAAAATTAAGTAGGAAAATAATTTTAGAGTTAAAAATAACTTCTGACAAAATTACTCATACTGATATCTATGCAGACGGAAAACTTATAAAAACATTGTATTACCAAATTGAATGAAAAAACTATTGCCAACACTACCTATAATTCATTGCGGTTGAATTTTCTATCAGAAATTCAACTAAAATTATTAACTTCCAAAAAAATGAAAACAACAACATTTCTAACATTTGTAGGCGATCAATGTGGAAAGGCTGAAGAAGCTATAAAATTTTACACTTCTATCTTTCCAAATTCGGAAATTAAAAGCATAATAAAATACTCAGAAGGAGAAGCTGGAGGAACACCGGAACTTATCAAATATGGAGTATTTACATTAAATGGTACAGAGTACATGGTTTCCGAAAGTAATTTTAATCACGCTTGGTCATTTACACCTGGAGTATCCCTGTTCGTTGAATGTAACTCTGAAAATGAAATACAAACTTTATTCGAAAAACTTTCTTCAAATGGAGGTCAGATAATGGTCCCTCTGGACAATTACGCCTCTGGGGATTACGGCTTTGGTAAAAAATTTGGATGGTGTGAAGATAAATATGGTATTTCATGGCAAGTTAATCTTTCAGAATAAATTCGAATTATAAAATAAGTCGTCCTCCTTAATGAAATAATCGAAATAGAAATAAAAAGTAACTAAAAGTCAACATCGGCTATAATTCAATATGCTTGTCTTTCTACAATCAGTGATTAATTTCCAACTTGTTCAACCAAAATAATAAATTAAAAAACAAGTATAAAAAAGAGCCTTGGAATACCAAGGCTCTTTTATATTTATGTTGAAAATGATATTTATTTATCTGCTGCTACTTTTCCTTCCCAAACCTGTAAAGATTTAGTGTTTAAAGCTACATAATCATCGTTTCCAGCTTCTGTTGCTAATTCTAAAGATGTTTTAGCCGCTTTTATAGCTCCTTTTTTATCACCAGACTTTGCATAGATTAGAGATTGTTGTCTGTAATACCAAAAAGCAGGTTCTTTTCTAGTTTCGATAGCTTTATTAATCCAAGTTTTAGACTTTTCAATATCTTTATCTGCTTCTAAATAATAAACAGCAGCAGCATAATAATCGTTAGCCGATGGTCCAGCCATTACTTTTTCGATGCTATTCGATACCATTTTGTCTGTATTAAATTTAATGTTAATGGCAACATATGTTTTTTCCCATAAAAGACCAAGGTTAGCGGAATCGTTTGAAATATTATCAAAAGACATAGTGAAAGTTTCAATAGCCAATGCCATTGGGAAAACCTGTGTTTTTACTTTAGCAGCAACCTTAGATTCGTCCCATTCTTGTGGAGTACCCCAATTAGAGGAATCACTATAAAAATAAATCTCCCAAGATTGTGCGCTAGGCTTTGTAAATATTGCGTATGTACCAGCTTTTACTTCAGAACCGCCAATAGTTACGTCTTCACTAAATGTAATTTTTGTATTGGCATTAGCACCTGTTCTCCACATCTTATCGTAAGGCACCAAACCACCAAAGATTATTCTTTCACGCATAGATGGTCTAGAATATTCTAAAGTAACTTCGGTAAGCCCTACAGTCTGTGTGATTTTTTGTGCAGTACTTGGTGCTGGGGTTTTAACTTGTGCATTTGTATTGATAGTAAATGTTAATACTAATGCTAAAAGGAATAGTTTTTTCATGAGAATGGTTTTAAGTTATTTTACATTGAAAACAAATTTACTTAATTAGATGGCAAAAACATATTTTAAAAATTAGTATTCCATTATTTTAGCAAAAGTTTAAGAAGTCTGAAAATTTATTTTTTTCAGCAAATACTATTAATATGGCTAACCTAAAAAAATTAAATTTTCTAGATAATTATTTAACGCTATGGATTTTCATTGCTATGGCATTAGGAGTAGGTGTTGGTTATTTTATTCCCCAAGTACCTGCAATAATTAATTCTTATAGTAGTGGTTCTACAAATATTCCAATTGCAATTGGACTAATTTTAATGATGTACCCTCCACTCGCTAAAGTGAATTATTCTTTATTACCTAAGGTTTTTAAAAACGTAAAGATTCTAAGTATTTCCCTTTTCTTAAACTGGATCGTTGGTCCAATATTAATGTTTGTTTTAGCAATCACTTTTTTAAGAGATTATCCTGAGTATATGGTTGGGCTTATATTAATAGGTCTAGCTCGTTGCATAGCAATGGTATTAGTTTGGAATGATCTTGCAGAGGGTAGTAAAGAATATGGTGCAGGATTAGTGGCCTTAAATAGTATATTTCAAGTTTTTGCTTATAGCTTTTATGCTTGGTTATTTATCACTGTACTTCCTCCCTATTTTGGATTTGAAGGAGCTATTGTAGATATCTCTATTGTAACTATTGCAGAAAGTGTTGCCATATATTTAGGAATCCCTTTTGCAATGGGTTTACTAAGCCGTTTAATTTTAGTACGAATTAAAGGAGAGGATTGGTATCAAAATAAGTTTATTCCAACGATATCACCATTAACCTTAATCGCCCTTTTGTTTACTATTATCGTCATGTTTTCTCTAAAAGGGGAATTGATTATTGAAATTCCGATGGACGTTTTAATTATTGCCATTCCATTATTGATCTATTTTGTTTTAATGTTCTTTATTAGTTTTTTTATTAGTAAAAGCATGGGAGCTGCTTATGATAAAAATATTTCTATTTCATTTACCGCAACAGGAAATAATTTTGAATTAGCCATTGCTGTTGCTGTTGCTGTATTTGGATTAAATTCTGGACAAGCTTTTGCTGGAGTAATTGGACCCTTGGTTGAAGTACCTGCATTAATTTTATTAGTTAGAGTTACATTTTGGCTTCGTGAAAAATATTACTAGTTATTGTATTTCACGTATTGCACCTCTATTTGTAGGATTTATCCGATTTACAATACACTTTGTCGAAATTAAATTACTTATATCCGATTTTTTAGTTCTTTTACTCTGCACCCCAATAAATGAAATTATGGAATTAGATAGAAATAAATATATCAATAGAGAAATCACAGTAACCTTTACTCCAAAAAAATGCATTCATGCCGAAAAATGTGCAAAAGGACTTTCTAAAGTATTTAGAACTTCTGTATTGCCTTGGATTAATTTAGATGGAGCCGAGACTAACAAAATCATCTCTCAAATAAAAAAATGCCCATCTGGTGCTTTAAGTTTTTGTCATAATCCGATGAAAATTCCAGCCTAGTTAATTTTTTAATAAATAAATTGTAGTCTTAAACAATTTTTATAATCTTGCACTGTTAAAAAATAAACGTCTACCTTTATATTATGTTTAAAAATATCCCTTTTATAGTTTTACTAGTCATTTCTGTATTTTCTAGTAATGCACAAGAAAATAATTTAGAGAATCAATTCAACGAGGTCTTAAAAAAATCGAACAATTATCAAGAATATAAGGTTATTAAGAAAGTTGAAATTAATGCTCTCAAAAAAAACGTATTAGATACTGTTTTTGCATTGGAGCAAAACATAGCTTCTTCCTCTATAAAAATTGAAGAACAAAAAAGTACTATTTCCAATCTTAATAATGAATTGGAAACTACTAAAAATGATTTAACCGTTTCTAAGGAAAAAGAAGAAGGTATTGAGTTATTAGGGGTTCTTACCAATAAATCCACCTATAATACTCTAGCATTTTCTTTAATAGGAATTTTACTCATTACTATTTTTGTACTGTTTTATAAATTTAAAAACAGCAATAGTGTTACAAAGTCAACACTTACTAAAATATCGGAAACCGAAGAAGAACTAGATACTTTCCGACAAAAAACAATTGAACGTGAGCAACAATTAAGAAGAAAACTACAGGACGAGATCAATAAAAATAAAGATTCGTAATACTTAATTTTCTAGCCTAACTATTTTAGCTCCTATAGCACGTAAACGCTCATCAATATTTTCATACCCACGATCTATTTGCTCTATATTATGTATTGTACTAGTTCCTTTTGCAGATAAAGCAGCTATAAGTAATGAAATTCCAGCACGAATATCTGGAGAAACCATATTTGTAGCTTTCAAAGAACTTTTAAAATCGTGTCCAATTACTGTAGCTCTATGTGGGTCGCATAAAATTATTTTCGCCCCCATATCTATCAATTTATCCACGAAAAACAAACGACTCTCGAACATTTTTTGATGAATTAAAACAGATCCTTTTGCTTGGGTAGAAATCACTAAAACAATACTTAGCAAATCTGGAGTGAATCCAGGCCAAGTAGCATCAGATACTGTTAGTATAGAACCATCTATATATCCTTGGATTTCATAACTATCTTGAGCAGGAATAAAGATATCATCTCCTCTCTTTTCTAGTTGAATTCCTAATTTTCTAAATGTATCTGGAATTAGACCCAAGTTTTCCCAACTTACATCTTTGATAGTAATTTCGCTTTGCGTCATCGCAGCTAAACCAATCCAACTACCTATCTCAATCATATCTGGCAATACTGTATGTGTACATCCGCCTAGTTCTTTCACTCCCTCAATAGTAAGTAAATTAGAACCTACTCCACTAATCTTGGCACCCATACTATTCAGCATTTTACAAAGCTGTTGTAAATAAGGTTCGCAAGCAGCATTATAAATAGTAGTAATGCCTTTTGCCATAACAGCAGCCATAACAATATTTGCAGTACCAGTAACAGATGCTTGGTCTAACAGCATATATGTTCCTGTTAAACCATTTGGAGCTTCTACACCGTAAAAGCTTTCTTCTTTAAAATATCTGAATGTTGCTCCTAATTTTATAAAACCTTCAAAATGTGTATCTAACCTTCTTCTTCCAATTTTATCGCCTCCAGGACGTGGAATATATCCTTTCCCAAACCGACTTAATAAAGGCCCAACAATCATAATAGAACCTCTAATAGAACTTCCGTCTTTTTTGAATTGCTCCGATTCTAAATATTTTAAATTTAGTTCATCCGCTTTAAATGAAAAACTTCCTTTACCAAGCTTATTAATTTTAACTCCTAAATTCTTAAGAATTTCAATAAGCTTATTAACATCCCGGATATCTGGTATGTTATTAATAATAACCTCTTCTGAAGTTAATAAAACGGCACATAAAATTTGAAGCGCTTCATTTTTTGCTCCTTGAGGAGTTATTTCTCCTTGTAATTGATGTCCTCCTTCAATTTGAAAAGTTCCCATGAATGTAGTAGGTTTTGAATGGTTTATCCAAATTAATATTTAGAAACCTATTGATACTATCTTGTATTTATTTAAATAACTAAGATATAAAATCAATATTGTATAAAAAATGTTTAGTAACGTTTTCTAGAACGATTTTTAGCATTGGAAGAAGTATTTTTGGGCTTATAATTTTTCTTGCTACCGTAACTCTTTTTATTTTTTAAAATAGTCATGGTATCCAATAATACCTCTTCACTCCCTTTAAGATTTATTTTACCATCAGAAAGTTCGTATAAATGATTAAAAATCACACTATCTACAACGGTATCTTTATTCCAATTTAAGAAGCATTTTTTCATATGATTAGCTATAGTCATTACCAAGCCTTCTTTCATTTCACCATCTTCCCAACTATTTGCAATATCGATCATTCGCTTTATATTATTTCCGTAGAAACGATATTTTGGAAAATTTTGAGGATATGGCAAAGATTTTGGGTGCTCCTGTAATTCCTCTCTAGAAGGTTTCTCGTAAGGAGAATCTACATCTAATTTAAAGTCTGAAATTATAAATAATTGATCCCATAGTTTATGTTGAAAATCTGGGACGTCACGCAAATGTGGATTCAAATTTCCCATTACAGAGATAATGCTTTTAGCCACTTTGCTTCGTTCTTCTTTATCATCGATGGATATAGCATGGTCCACCATTTTTTGAATATGCCTCCCATATTCAGGTATAATGAGCATAGGTCGCTCCGAGTTGTATTCAATTTCGTATATCAAAATAATATGGATAATGTTGTGGTATATTTAATCACCTACAACGTGTTATTTTTTATGAAGTAATTTTCTTAATAGATCTGCAAAATACTAATTTTATAAAGAAATAACTCCCTCTACTTTAGAAACTTCAATATATTTTTGAATTACTGTATCTGGAGTATCCATTTTTACTTTAATGGAAAGACTAGTATAGGTTCCTTTAGAAGAATCCCGTGTTTTAATCTCGGTATTTGTACCATCGAAAATCGCTTCTATTTCAGCTATTTTTTCAAGATTAGCAGGGACTATAAATTTATATAAATATATGGAAGGCCAAGAGGTATCTGTTTCCAATTGACTTTTTAATCTTTTATAAAATTCTGCTGTTTTTGTATCTGTTTTCATTTGCACTAATAAATAGTTAACAAAGATAGGCTAACCATAATTATTTCCGTTCTTTGTAGCATATCTTTAACGTATGCCTAAAAAAATTGTAATCACAGGAGGACCTGGTACAGGAAAAACATCTCTAGTATCTTATCTTTTAAATCAAGGCTATCAATGTATGCCAGAGATTTCTAGAGAAATAACTTTGGAGGCTCAAAAAAATGGAATTGAACAGTTATTTTTAAAAGATCCCATCTTTTTTAGTCAAAAACTTTTAGAGGGTAGAACGAAACAATTTATGGATACCCAAAATCTAAAAAATACATTTTTGTTTTTCGATCGTGGATTACCAGATATTACTGCCTATATGGATTATTCCAATACCCTTTATCCAGATCATTTTTTAGAAACCTGCCATTCTTTAAAATACGACCTCGTTTTTTTATTACCCCCTTGGAAAGATATTTACAAGCAAGATAATGAGCGATATGAAACTTTTGAAGAAGCTAAAATAATTCACGATTATTTATTAAAAGGATATGAAAAATATGGATACCGTGTAATAGAAATTCCTTTTGGTGATTTAGAAAACAGAAAAGAATTTATATTTAATAAATTAGGAGATTTGTTTTGAATAATCCAATTCAAATACTTGAAAAATATTGGGGTTATTCTCGTTTTCTTCCAATGCAAGAGGAGCTCATTACTTCTGTTTTAAATGGAAAAGATAGTATTGCTTTACTTCCAACAGGTGGTGGTAAATCTGTTTGTTTTCAGGTTCCTGCATTAGCACAAGAAGGGATTTGCATTGTTGTTTCCCCTCTAGTTGCTTTAATGAATGATCAAGTTACTGCATTAAAAAAAAAGGGAATTAAAGCATTGGCTATTACTGGAGGCATTAAATTTCAAGATTTAAATATTCTCTTAGATAATGCTATTTATGGAAACTATAAGTTTTTATATCTCTCTCCCGAAAGACTAAAACAAGAACTTGTACAGAACTCAATTAGACGAATGAGCGTAAATCTTTTTGCAATAGATGAAGCGCATTGTATTTCGCAGTGGGGAAACGATTTTAGACCCGCATATAACAATGTTAATATTCTTAGAATATTACACCCCTTAGTCCCGTTTATCGCTCTTACAGCAACTGCTACACCTGAGGTTTTAGAAGATACTATCATTCAATTACAGTTAGAGTCGCCTACCGTTTTTAAGAGTTCTTTTGTTCGTAAAAATCTTTCCTATCAAGTTATTAAGGAAGATGATAAATTATATAGAATTGAAAAGTTACTTAAAAATAATTCTGGATCTGCTATTGTTTATGTTCGAAGTAGAAAAATGGCGGTAGAGGTTAGCAATCAATTAAATAGTTTAGGAATAACTAGTAATTATTATCACGGAGGGATTGCAAATGAAGAAAAACAAACTCGCCTAGAAGATTGGTTAGCCGGAAAGAATGATGTTATGGTTGCCACCAATGCTTTCGGTATGGGAATAGACAACCCAGATGTTAGATTTGTTTTTCATATTCAATTACCCGAAAGTTTAGAAAGTTATTTTCAGGAGGCTGGTCGTGCAGGTAGAGATCAGAGTTACGCTTGTGCAATTATACTTTATAACGATTATGATAAAGTATTAATAAAAAAGCAGTTTATAGATTCCCGCCCTAACACAAATGAAATAAAGATACTCTATCGCAAATTGAGTACTTATTTTCAAATCTCTTATGGAGAGGGAGAGTTTACAAATCATAGTTTTAGTTTTACAGATTTTTGTAAAACTTATGGTTTAAATACTTTACTTACTTATAATGGATTAACAGCATTAGATAGGCTTGGTGTTCTTCAACTTTCAAAACAGTTTGGAAGAAAAACAATTTTAAAATTTTTATTGGATTCAGATAAAATCCTGAAATATTTTCAAGCTGATGTTACCTTATCTATTATAGGAAAGACAATACTTAGGCTTTATGGAGGTATTTTTGAATCTCCTACAGGAATAAACCTAGAACTTATTGCTTCAAAAACTGGTCAGAATATAGAGACTATTCTCAGCTCTTTAAAAAAAATGGAGCGAGATCAGGTCATTGAATTAAAATTACACCATACAGATTCATCCATCACTTTTAATGTCCCAAGAGAAGATGATAAAACAATAAATGTAATTTCTAAAGAATTAGAAAGATTAAATCAAAAGAAAAAAGGAGAAGTAAGAGCAGTATTAAATTATTTAGAAAATTCTACGGTTTGTAAAAGCGTTCAATTGGTGGGTTATTTTGGAGAAGCCAATGCGCAACCTTGTGGGGTATGTTCTGTGTGTTCAACTCAACAATCCACACCAAGCAAAAAGGAGAGCATTCTTATTTCAGAAAAAATTAAATTATTATTAGAAGATCATGAAATGGCCTCCCGAGAAATTTCAGAAAAACTTACTTTTACAGAATCAAAAATCCTTGTTGTATTGCGTTTATTACAAGATGCTAATAAGATTAAGATCAATACTAAAAATCAATATTATTTAAATTTATGAGAGACTTACGAATTGTATTTATGGGCACGCCAGGGTTTGCGGTAGGAGTTTTACAAATGTTAGTTGAAAGTAAAAAGAATATTGTAGGCGTAATCACTTCACCAGACCGACCTGCTGGGAGAGGTCGCAAGCTTAAGGAGTCTGATGTAAAGCAATATGCTAAATCGCAAAACTTGCCTCTATTACAACCCACCAATCTTAAAGATCCTGAATTTTTAGAAGAACTTAAAAAATTAAATGCAAATCTTAATATCGTTGTAGCATTTAGAATGTTACCAAAAGTAGTTTGGAACATGCCTGAATATGGCACCTTTAATTTACACGCATCTCTATTGCCAGAATATCGAGGTGCAGCTCCTATAAATTGGGCAATCATAAATAGAGAGACTAAAACTGGAGTCACTACATTTTTTATAGATGACAAAATAGATACTGGGGAGATCATGTTAAAGAAAGAGATTTTAATTACCGAAAGGGAAACCGTTGGTAGCTTGCATGACACTTTAATGAATTTAGGAGCAACATTGGTTTTAGATACTTTAAATATTATAGAAGAAAATAAAGTGGTTACCATACTACAATTAGAAAATAACGATTTAAAAGAAGCTCCAAAATTAACCAAAGAGAATACAAAGATTGATTGGAATTTACCTGTTGAAGATATTGATGCATTTATAAGGGGATTAAACCCATATCCAGCAGCTTGGAGTTTTTTATATAATAAGGACGAAAAAGTAAAGGTGAAATTATACCATTGTAGTCCAGAAATAAATACCCATTCTTTTGCCATAGGAACGATATTGGTTTCTAATAAAGAGGTAAAAGTTGCTGTATCAAATGGATACCTTATTATAGAAGAAATGCAAATTCCAGGGAAGCGAAAAATGGACATTAAGTCTCTTTTAAATGGATATTCTTTTGAAGAAAATTCAAAAATGATGTAAAGCCTTACTATCGTTGAATCCACTTAAAACTGTAAAAATAGGTCCGCTTTATTAACAAAGAACCAAAGTTATTAACAAAAAACGCGATTTACCCCACTATTACTTGCGTGAACCGATATTCCTGCTAAATTTGTAGAAACAATTAATGAAAGTTTAACCAACATTTTAATTTTTAAAGTTTATGAACAAATCAGATTTAATCGACGCAATGGCAGAACAAGCTGGAATTACAAAAGCAGCTGCAAAAAAAGCATTAGAAACAATGCTTAACGAAATTGAAGGATCTTTAAAGAAAGGCAATAGAGTTTCTTTAGTAGGATTTGGATCTTGGTCAGTATCTAGAAGAGCTGCAAGAGACGGAAGAAACCCTCAAACAGGTGCAACAATTAAAATTAAAGCTAAAAACGTTGTAAAATTTAAAGCAGGTTCAGATTTAAGTAATAGTGTAAACTAGCACTAAACTCTTTGCTTTTAAAAAAGTCTCCTATCGTAAGATAATTGGAGACTTTTTTTATGCTTAATATTTATTCATTTTATCATATTGTTGTTTCTTATTAAATAAATACCTAAATTTAAGTGTTCAAACAATTGAAATATGACTATTCAAAAACCAGAAAAAGGGGCTTTATTGGTTGCGGAACCTTCCATTATTGGAGATATTTCATTTAACCGGTCTGTTGTTTTATTAGCTGAATATAATAAAAATGGCTCCGTTGGTTTTATCCTTAATAAACCATTAGAATATAAACTCAATGATTTTATTCCTGAGTTAAATTCCTCTATTACAGTTTATAACGGAGGTCCTGTTGAACAGGATAATTTATATTTTATTCATAAAATTCCAGAGTTAATTCCCAATAGTGTAGAAATTTCGAATGGTATTTACTGGGGAGGCGATTTTAATGAAATCATTTCTTTATTACAAGAAAACAAATTAAAAGAATCTGAAATCAGATTTTTCTTAGGATATTCGGGTTGGTCTAATGAGCAATTAGAGCAAGAGTTAGAAGTTAATAGTTGGGTAATTATTACCAATGAATATAAACAAGAAATATTAGGAAAAACTAGCTCAAATTTCTGGAAAGAAAAAATGATAGAATTTGGTGGTGATTATTTAATTTGGTCCAATGCACCAGAAAACCCAACCTATAACTAACAATTCTTTTATTGTAACCTAGCAATTGTATTCAATTTTTGCAGTAAATCTTTTGCAACTATGGAAGTATATTCTTTTTTCCTATAATTTAAAACTGGTTGAATTCCCTGGATAACATTAGTAATAAATAACTCATCTGCCTTTTGAAGATCAAATGGTGAAATCGATTTTTCTATTAAAGTATATTTTTCAGATTGATTGCAAATTGAAATTATCTGTTTTCGTAATATTCCTCTAAGGCAACCATCTTCAATACTTGGGGTAATTATTTCCGTTCCATGCACTAAAAAAATATTTCCATTAAGAGCTTCCACGACTTGCTTTTTATCATTAAGAAGGATACAGTTATCGTAATCATTTTCTTTAGCAAAAATACTACCTAAAACATGGATAACTTTAGTACTGGTTTTTAATGTAGAAAGCAAATTTGCTGGAATATAATAATCTTTAAAAAGCTCTACTTTGTAAGAACTATCATTAAATATATAAAATGAATCTTCTAATTTTTCTGTTATTACAAAATAATCTACATCATTTGTAACTGGAGTATACTTCCCTCCTGCCTTTCTATTAATAAAGATTTTAGCTCTTGCATTAATAGTTAACTTTTCAGAATCCCCTAGAGTTTTAAGTACTTCACTTTCCAGAAATTCCATAGAAAAACTCATTGGTATTTCCATTCTTAAAATACGCATAGAAGCCATTAATCTAAAATAATGGTCTTCCCAGAATAGTATTTTTCCGTTGGATATACGCAAGGTTTCAAAAAGTGCATCTCCGTATTGAAGGCCACGATTGTTAAAAGAAACTACTTCTTCACTTTCTATTAATAGATTTCCGTTATAATTGATCATAAAAAAACCGTCTCATTTAATTAAGACGGTGCAAATATAGTTTTTAGAAAGAGTTTATACAGAGCCTAAAATATGTTTTAATTCAGAAATCATATTTTCCCAAAGCATTTTACCTTCCTCAACTTCGTCTTCTTCAGCAAAGTCTGTAACCATAATAGAAACATCTTTTGTTATTTCATCTACTTGAATACGCATTTCAAAATAATAATCCGTGTCTTCATCATCCATCCACTGGAATCTAATATAATCCGATTTTTTTTTGGCTAAAAGTTTTGCTATTTCTTCACTTCCTTCCCAAATAAAGGTAAAAAACTCACCTCTAGAGTTTACATTATCTGCATACCACTCCTGCATTCCAGAAGGTGTTGAAATATATTGATATAATAATGAAGGAGATGCGTGTATCGGAAACTCCATTTCATATTTAATTTTGTCTTCCATAATTTTTTAATTAGCCGAAGCCCAATATATAGATTAAATCCTTATTGGAAAAGAAAGTAGGAATAAATATTTATCATTGTTTTATCAAAAAAAGCAATAAATTTTAGATAATATATATATTAATGTTTGCTCTCGTTTATTTTGTTACTATATTTGCAGTCGCTAAAAATTTTGGCGAGGTAGCTCAGCCGGTTAGAGCGCAGCATTCATAATGCTGAGGTCGGGAGTTCGAGTCTCCCTCTCGCTACAACTTCAATCCCCCTTTTAGGGGGATTTTTTTATGCTAAAAATAAAATAATTATCTTTCCGCTTAGATAATAATTATACATCTTCATAATAACTATAAATTGCGTTGATTAAAACTTATGCTTGAAAGTAAAACAATAAGTATCACTGGTGCTAGTGGTCATTTGGGCAGTTGTTTGATTCAAATGTTGCTTCAAAAAGATTATTTGGTAAATGCGCTTTATTATCAATTTAAACCAACGATACAACATCCAAATCTCCATTGGATAAAAGGAGATATATTAAGCAAACAATCTTTAGATGAATTACTTTTCAATTCTTCATTAATCATTCATTGTGCAAGTGTTATTTCTATTGGTAATAAAAATGAGAAAACAGTCTATAAAACCAATGTAAATGGAACTGAAGCCGTCATTAAATCTTGTATAAAGCATAATGCTAAGATGATTTATATTAGTTCCTCAGCAGCTGTAACAGAAACTAAAGAAAATGAACTATTCGATGAAAACAGGCCTTATAAAACTAAAAACGATTTTATTTATTCCTGGACCAAAGCATTGTCTGAAAAGAAAGTTTTAACGGCAGTAACTGAAAATAATCTAAATGCTTTTATTATTCGCCCATCTGCTATTATAGGTCCTCCAGATTTTAAATCTTCCCTTTTTGGTAAAACTATTTTAGCAATTGCAGAAAAAAAAATTCCTGCAATTACAGATGGTGGCTATAATTTGATTGATATTAGAGATCTATCTCAAACCATTATTAACAGCATATCTAAGGGGGTTTCTGGGGAAGTGTATTTAGTAAGTGGTAAGTATTATAGTATGAAACAAATTGCCAATGCAATTCGTCCAGATAACCGTTTAATGACTATTTCTCTGAAATTATTAATTCTTATTTTACCAATTATTACAATTTACACAAAACTATTTCCTTTGCACTTACCAATTACAAAAGAAAGTCTTGTAACTTTAAAACTTGCACCAAAAAAAATGGATTGCTCAAAAGCAAAAAATAATCTCGATCATACCATTCGGCCTTTATCCGATACCATAAAAGATTTACTACTTTGGTTTAGAAAAGAACAAAGTTCATGAAAACAGACACTTTTAATATTATCTGTATCGTTTGGTCCGTCGTTGGAATCTCATCTTTTGTTTTGTTACAATTTGTTAGAGCTCCCTATGGAAGGCATATTAAAAAAGGTTGGGGACCAGAAATCCCAAATAATTTAGGTTGGATTTTAATGGAACTACCATCTTTCCTTATCATCTTATATTTTACTTTAATTTCTAGTCAAAGCAATTATGCCAGTATGTTAAGTCTTCTTTGGCTTATACATTATTTTAATAGAACTTTTATTTTTCCATTTAGAATTCGGACTAAAAGAAAAAAAATACCACTAGCAATTGTCCTTTCTGCTATTTTTTTTAACACTGTAAATGCTAGTCTAAATGGATTTTACTTATCTGTATTAGAACAATATACTAGTGATTCATTTCAATATTGGAATTTTTATTTAGGCATTTTTCTTTTTGTTATTGGCTTTCTAATTAATCAAATAAGTGACAACCATTTAATACATCTCCGGAAACCAGGAGAAACAGGTTATAAAATTCCGAAAAAATTCCTTTTTAAATACATATCCTGCCCCAACCATCTTGGAGAACTAATACAATGGGCAGGCTTTGCAATATTGGCTTGGAATCTTCCAGCCTTAAGTTTCTTTATTTGGACTGCAGCTAATTTGTTACCTAGAGCAGCAGGACATCACAAATGGTACAAAAAACACTTTGAAAATTACCCGAAAAATCGAAAGGCTCTTATTCCAAAATTATGGTAAATTAGCAATAAAAGTAAAACACAATGTCAATTTCTAAGATAATTAAGATTTGAATTTAAATAGGTTTTCAGAAAAAATATTGAACTTTAAATGGATTATTATTCTATTAGTTTTAGCCTCTACCCTATTTTTTGGAAACCAAGTTAGCCAACTTAAAATTGATGCAGATATTTTAAAATCACTACCAGATGGTGATCCAGATGCAAAGCTTTTAAAAAGTATTGGCAAAACTTTTGGAGGTAACAATATGGGTATCATTATCCTTGAAACCGATAATATCTACCAAACATCTGTTCTCGAACATGTTCAAACTCTTACCGATACTGTGACTAAAATTGAAGGGGTTTCTTCGGTTTCTAGTCTTACCAACATCATCAATATTAAAGGTAGTGATTATGGTATTGAAGTTGGAAAGTTAGTAAATGAATATGAAATGCCAACAACTTCTGAAGATTTTAATGAATTAAGAAAAAACATATTAGCTAATGAAATGTACAAAGGTACTATCGTTTCTGAAGATGAGACTTCTACCCTAATCATTTTCACTTTAGAAGAAGATGCAAATGTCAATATTGTAGCAAAACAAATAATAGATAAAACAGAAGCATTACAATTACCCGAAAAACTTTATTATATAGGTTCACCAATGTTGGTTACTTACATTTCAGATTTAATGAAAAGGGATTTAACCAAATTGTTACCTATCTCTTTTTTAGTTATTGCATTTATTTTATTTCTAAGTTTCAGATCTATTCTCGGAGTCGTATTACCTTTATTAACAGCAGTAATTTCAATTATTTGGAGTTTAGGAATGATGGCTTTTTTAGGTTATAAAATGTCTATGATATCTAATAACATTCCCATTATTTTATTAGCTGTTGGGAGTGCATATACTATACATGTCCTAAACAGAATCAATCAGGTAAAAGAATCTGGACAACCAAAAGTAGTGAGCACAGCTCTATCTTATGTTTTTATACCAGTCCTACTAGCTGCCATAACTACCATAATAGGTTTTGTATCTTTTATTTTCGGGGCTTATCTAGATATGATAATCGATTTTGGAGTTTTCACAGCTCTAGGGACATTTTTCGCCTGTTTGTTATCCATCTTCTTTGTGCCAGCAATTATGGATCTTTCTAAATCTAAAAAGAATAAAACCATAAAACAAAAAAAGAATTCTATTCTAACACAAAGAATACTTCAACCATTAACTAAGATTTTATTTAGACAACCCAAAGCCATATTCGTCTTTTGGTTGCTATTAATAGGCATCAGTTTATTTGGTATGTTTTCTATTAATCGAAGTGTTGATATTCAAGAATATTTTAAAAAAGACAATCCAACACGTTTAGCTGAAAACATCATGGTGGAAAAGTTTGGAGGTACAAAACCGGTATTTGTTCTTTTTAAAGGAGATATGCAAAATCCTGAAGTATTAAAAAAAATGATTCAAACATCAGATTTAATGAAAGAAAGCCCAGATATTAATAGTGCCATGTCTGTTGCCAAGTTAATTTCTGAAATGAATTATGCAATTACTGGTTCTCGAGAAATCCCTGATAGTCAAGAAAAAATTGAACAACTTTGGTTTTTATTAGAAGGCAATGAAGTTTTAAATCGATTTGTAAATGAAGATTTAAATGAAGGAATTATAATTTCAAAATTTAAATCTCCAGACAATGAATCTAAAAAAGTGTTTTCGAAAAAAATGAAAGACTTCATTCAAGAAAATTCTACCAAAGAATGTCAAATCTCAATAACTGGAATGCCATTTGTAGATATTACTATGGACAATAGTCTTGTTAAAAGCCAGATAGGCAGTATCACTATTGCAATTTTATTTGTGATTATTTTTGTTGGTTTTATACTACGTTCTTTCCGAGGTGGAATTTATACTTCCATTCCAATAATTGCAGCTATCATTATTTTATTTGGTGTAATGGGACTTACAGGAATTTCATTAAACATCGCAACAGTACTTGTAGCAAGTGTTGCACTAGGGATTGGAATTGATTATTCTATTCACATTTACACTCATTTTAACGAATCGTTTCAAAAAAACAAAGACCTTCAAAAAGCAATTGGAGAGTCTATTCAAATTAGCGGAAAGGCTATTATTATCAACGTTGTTTCGGTATCTGCAGGCTTTATGGTTTTAATTTTTTCAGAAATGGTGCCCTTGCAATATTTTGGAATACTTATAGCAATAAGTATGGTTAGTTCTTGTTTAGGTGCTTTAACTTTACTCCCAGCAATTTTAATTCTTATGAATCGAAAAAAACAATTACAATAATGAATTGTATTAAAATCTCCTTTTTAATAAGTATCCTGTTTATTGGCACAAGTAAAATATATGCTCAAGATGCTGCTGTTTTACTTCATGATATGGATGAAATAATTGCAGCTCCAAAAGACAAAGAAGCTGCTGTTATAATGATAATCACCGACAAATCTGGGAAAGAAAAAAAGCGAGAAGCATCCCTAAAACAAAAAGGAAGATTTAAAAAATTATATCGTTATACCAAACCTGAAAAACAAGCAGGTATAGCAACTTTATCTCTTCCAGACAATGCCATTTGGTTATATATGCCTGCTTTTGGAAAGGCTGTACGGATTAATTTATTAAGTAAAAGTCAGGCCTTTACAGGTACTGATTTTTCACATGATGATATGAGTGGAATTCCTTATACGGAAAGATATAAACCAAAATTCATCAACGCAATAAATCCAAAGCATTATGTGATAGAGTTAAGTCCAAAATCTAAAAAATCTAAATACACAAAAATTATTTTAACCTTAAATAAAACCATCCATTATCCTTTAAAAATGGAGTATTTTGATAAGACAAATAAGCACTTTAAAACTGCTAAATATACCTATGAAAAAAAAGAAGGGTATTGGTATGCAAAAGAGGTATTAATGACGGATCATAATAAGAAGCACTCTACAAAAATCATTCTGACTGATGTAAAATTTGATCAAGGTATTAGTGATGATGAGTTTTTAGTTGAAAACCTAAAGCTGTAGTATAATTATTAATCAATAAAATTAAAAGTCTGTTTTTCATAATCACCACTTTCCAATAATGCTTTTAAATTTAAAAGAGTATTATAAGGAGAATCATCCACAAACATATTAGCTAACCAAGAAGGAATACTTCCTCCTGGATCTATTTGCATAGAAAACACTACAAATATTTTATTTTTGGATAACTCTTTTACTTCCCAGTAACCATAACCTTTCACCCTAACAAATTTTTCGTCCAAGGCTAAATAATCATCTAATACTTCAATATCAACCATCAAGGTTTTTCTTTCTTTTTGCCAACGAAATCTATTTAAATAAATACCATCTCTATTCTTATACGGAAAAGGAGCTTTTGCTACGGAATAATAAATCTGGAGAGTATCCCCAGACCTTTCAAGTAAATTAGCATTTTTAATATTGTGGCCCCAGCTTGGAAATATTGGAATAGTATTTAAAACAGAAACAAAATTAGAAACGGAAGTGTTTATAGTTACGGTTGCTTTAAATGTGTCCAATTTATAATTATTTTCATTTTTTGTAAATACTTCAATGTCATCAGATTCCTTAATCAATTTCCAATCTTCCTGTGAAAATAAAAAACCACTTTGAAAAAGTATAAGTACCAATAAAACGATTCTTTTATTCATTATTTAATTCGCTTTTTACCTCAATATTTGAAGGAAGATTGTAATTATATTTTTCAAATGCAAAACCCCATTCTTTCATTAAAACATCCATTTGCTTTTGGGAAATTATATGCTTGTTCTTTTTATAATTTTTTAAATAGTTTATATATCTCTCAAAATTAGGTGCTGCATCTTTATATCCATCTAGATGAATTGTTTTGTAAATGCTTTCTAATACTTCAGTTGGTTCTTTTTCTAGATGTTCAAAGGAAACTTCTACAAGATTTCCTTTTGAAATTAGTTCCTTTTGCTCAATGTAATCCTTCATTATTCTTTTATAAATCTCTATAATACTACTATCAATATCTTCATCTGAAATATCCTGCAACTGCAAAGGAGGTAACATTTTTTTATAAAAATTCTGAGTAGATAAAAAAACTTCAATAGGATTTCGATGAATATAAATGAATTTAGCATTAGGAAACATCTCCAACAAAACTTTTATTCTTCCAGTATTGGGAGGGTTTTTAGAAAGGAATCGTTCTTTATTAGTATTCTTAATTGCTTTATGAATCAATAATTTATAATTCGATTTCCAATTTTCCAATTGGGCTATATCTATGTTTTTAAAACCTATAAATTCATTATAATAAGACAACATGTTTTTAGGGAACAACCAGAAAAAATAAAATGAAATTGGAACTTTATCGCCTAAGGCAAATTCTTCTTCTTGCGGTAATGAAGCACCTAGAGAAACATTATCGCCCTTTCTTGTTCCTGGGATTAAAAGCCTTGAAAAGCCTAAAAACAAAAAGCGTCCAAGCTTGTTGAATAAAGTATCTGGAAAAACACTTTGGTATGTAGTTATATAGGCCATTTGAGAATCTTGACAAAGTAAATTATGTAAATGCGTAGTACCACTTCTCCAATGCCCCAAGATAAAAATTGGTGCTTTTTGCAATGCTTTTTTTCTATATTTTGGGTTGATAAACAAACGTTCATAAGCTCTAAAAGGAAAATTGATAAGGTTAACTATTATAATTATAAGCAGCTTTAGAAAATACTTTCTATGAATTTTGTTTTTTTTAATTAGTTCGATTACAATTTTAAATGAATAACCAATTGCTGGAGGCAATAAAATTCCTTTTTTATTATTTTTCACAAAAGCCATTCTTTTATTCTACGAAAATTTATTTGGATTAAATGTAATGAAAATTTAAAAAGTCGCCTCTGTATCCTTTTCAAATAATTTTAATTCTTGTTAAAGAGCTTTAGAAAAAATAAGTATCTTGTTTCACATAAATTTAATTCATTATAATGACTAATCTCAATACATCTTTTAAGTCAGTCTTACTATTATTAACATTTACACTTCTATTAACATTTGTCTCTCAAGCGCAAGACAATAGCATTCAAACTACAGATAGTACACAAGTTATAGATATCACTATTAAAATTAATGATATTCCTGAGGAGACTGAAAGACTAGGACAACGAATAATTAAATTAAAGGAAATTTTAAAACCGAGTTCAAATATTTCAGAAGTAGATTCATTATTAATCATTGCAACTTAAAGAAATTACTCGTAGAGATTTAAAAGTTAAAAAAGTAGCATGGCTAAATTATCGTACTCGTTTAAAAGGGTATCAAGAAGTTCTTAAAACTAGAACAGATAATATTAGTGAGATTAATGATGAAGTTGTTCAAGAAAGTTTAAAATGGAATAAAACCAAAGAAAAACTTGTTAGTAGCAGTGATTCAAAAGATATCTATAAAGGATTAGACAATATTTTAGTGACGCTTAAAGATTTATTAGGAATTGTCCACAAAAGGCTTGATAGTGTTTTTATTGTACAAAGTGGATTGACAGAAGTAGTATTAAAAGTTGATGAAGTTATTTCAGAAATTGAAATGACAGAATTACAACTACAAAAAGATTATTTTGTTTTTGACAGCCCTCCTATTTGGGTTTCAAAAATCGCAGACACTACTAAAACAGATATAAATAAAGCTGAAGAAAAGATTAGTGTTAAACAGACATCACTAAATACTTTTAATGAAAACGTTGAGCAGCTTAAAGGATTTATATCATTAAATAAATTGCCATTTATAATTCAAATCCTTTTTATACTATTCTTATTTATATTAATACGACGAGTAAATAATAATTGGAATAAGAATATTAATGAGCTCACAAACCCTATAGAGATACAATCTAAAATAGTATTAACCAACCCATTAGCGTCATCTTTGGTCGCTGGCTTGTTGGTGTCCTTTTTTTTCTATGATGCATTAATACCCATCTATGGAGAAATGCACATTATCTTAATTTTAATAGGGACTTTCTTTTTACTTCCAAAACTAACCAATAAACGTTTTAATGTTTTTCTAGCCTTACTATTTCTAGTATATCTAGGACAAACAATTCAGGTTTATATTGCTTCAGATGTATTAACCATTAGGTGGTTAATGATTGCAAGTGCAGTAATTCTAATCATCGCATTTTTAGATGCTATAAAAGTTATAAAAAAAACACCCCAACATTTTATACCAATTAAGCGCTTATTTAAAATATTGACTCCTATATATATTACATTTTTAATTATTGCACTAATAGCAAATGTTATAGGTATGACATCTTTATCTAACCTATTGATGATGGGAGTTTTACTTTCTACAGTTTTAGGAATCGTAGTCAACCTTACTGTAAAAGTAATTGCTAGCCTTATTGTTATATTATTTAAAGTAAAAAAGTCAACTAATATTGAAGCACTGACTACCATGGTTAATGCTACCCACAAAAGGATTCAACCTATTTTAATTTGGATTGGTTTGTTTGTTTGGATAATGTTTACAATTAAAGCATTCGATATATCCAACTTCTTCATTTCGTGGGTAAATGAACTGATGACTACTAAATGGGAAATTGGAGAAACAGTAATTTCTTTAGGTGGAATACTTGCATTTATTGGCATATTTGTAATTACAATTCTACTTGCAAAATTAGTCGCTACTATCTTGCAAGATGATTGGATGATAAACATTCTTCCACGTGGTTTAGCTTCTGCGATTTCACTTATATTAAGAATTATATTAGTTACTGCTGGTTTCTATATTGCTGTTGCTGCTGTAGGAATAGATTTAAGCAAATTAGGTTTTATAATTGGAGCTTTAGGTGTTGGTATTGGTTTTGGATTGCAAAATGTAGTCTTAAACTTTATTTCTGGGCTTATTCTTGCTTTTGAAAGGCCTATCAACCTGGGCGATACTATTGAGGTGGATCAAGAGTTTGGTGTTGTTACTAATATTGGGATTCGGTCTAGTACCATAAAATCGTATTCGGGTTATGAATCCATCATTCCAAATGGAGATTTAATCGCTAAAAAAGTAAATAATTATACCCTTGCAAATCGAGATAGAAGAAGTAAGATATTTATGAAAACGGCTCCAAGTGCAGATCCATTAAAAGTGATTGAACTATTTAATAATATAGCGTCCAATCATCCAGTAATCTTTAAAGAGCCAGCACCAAAAACTTATTTTTATGGATATGATGTAGAAGGCAACTTAAGCTTTGCCTTACTCTTTTGGAGTACTTTTTCAGATACTTTAAAAACCAACAGTGCAATTTCATTAGAAATATATGCAGCATTAAAAGAAGCTGATATACAAGCACCTGCTCCTGTTAGAAGGATTATTAAAGAATAATATAAATTCTATTAAAAAATAGACACATCCCATTGCAGTCTAACATTACTGCCTGAGGAATTAACAGAATCAAACTCACTGTACTCAATATAAGAATATTCTAGTGTTAACTTGTTTTTGTGTCCTTTAAAAAACCAATTACAGCCTATGGTATATTCATAGTTATTATTACCAGAAATATCATAATCAGCATCATAAAATGACTGACGAATAAATACTTCTAAGGATTCAGGTATTTTAGTGAAGCTATGATGTAAAAAATATCCTAATTGCACATAATTACCAATAAGCAAAGTTTCTTCATTTTCAATTTTATCATCAATATTCTTAAAATGAAACTCTTGTTGCCAAGAAAATCCTTTGTATTTAAATGCAGTTTCAAATAGTAATTGATCTACTTTATAAAGTCCTTCTTCTTCGGTTTCATAACCTAATAATTGCCCTCCACCACTAGTTGAAAATGCAGTATAGGGACTTGTATTTGTTACCCCTGCAATGGCGATGGATGAAATAAATTTTTTATGATACTCTAAATCGGAACCAAGAAATTTTAAGACTGTTCCATTTGGGTTCCATTGTAATCTTAATAAATACATCAAACTATTATCCCCATCTCCCCCATTTCCTCTACCGGTTCCTGTAAACGCAGACAACCAATAATTAAAGTTTGCAGCAGAGCCGCCATCTAGATTTCCAAAAACGGAAACTCCTTGTTGACGATCTATGGTAAATATTCTATTTAATAAAGACCTATCTAACCCTTGTTGCTTTCCTGAAGATATTATTCTTTCTCTGGAAAACCTTGCCTTCCATTGTCCAACTCTTAATTTTAAGAAGGAATATTTTTCAATTTGTATTCTAAAATCCAGTAAGTTTCCACCTTTAATATCCTGTTCAAAATAATAAGTATAATAAGGTTTAGAAACATGTCCCCCAATTTTTATTCTTGCCCTATTGATTCCTAGTTTTGTAGTTTCATCTTCAAAATCATCACTTGTTTTAGGGAAGTTATCATAGGGATATGAAGCTCTAAATTGACCTCTAAAATCTATGTTCATCTGGTATTGATTCTGAAAAAAATGAAGTTCAAAACCTTTGCCCTTTGTGATGTAAAATGTACTATCTGCTTTTTGAGAAATAGCAGTTTGAGTCATTAAAAACAATCCTATAAGAAATAAAAGCAATCTCATAAGTTATCCGTTTTTAATTCAATTTATTAAATAACTCATCAAAAGTAAGTGAGTCCTGTTCTCCGCTAATCATATTTTTAAGGGTGTACGTTTCTGAATCAATTTCTTTTTCACCAGCCAAAACTACAAAAGGAATACTACGCTTATCGGCATATCCCATTTGCTTTTTCATTTTTGCAGTATCTGGATACAACTCACTAGCAATACCACTTTCACGAAGTTTTATGACAGTTTGCATTGCATACAAAGATTCTTTATCTCCAAAATTGAGGAATAAAACTTTGGTATTAGCTGAGGCCGTTTCTGGAAATAAATTCAATTCTTCTAAAACCAAATAAATACGATCCAATCCAAAGGAAATTCCAACCCCACTAATATCTTTTAATCCGAAAATTCCAGTTAAATCATCATAACGGCCACCACCGCCTATACTTCCCATCTTCACTCCTTCTGGTGGAGTAACTTCAAAAATAGCACCAGTATAGTAATTGAGTCCTCGAGCTAGCGTAACATCAATCTCCAGTTTTGCAGATTTTAAGTTCAGGGTTTTAAAAGCATTCGTTATAAATTCTAATTCTTCAATACCTTTTAAACCTGTTTCGGAAGAAGCTAACATCTCTTTTAACTCTGCAAGTTTTTCAGAAGCAGTTCCTTTTAAACTAAATAGAGGCTGCAATTTTTCTAATGCATTTTCAGAAATACCCTTAGTCCCCATTTCTTTTTTTACACCTTCTTCTCCAATTTTATCTAATTTATCTAAGGCAACTGTAAAATCGATGAGCTTGTCTTCTGCTCCAATTACTTCCGCAATACCACTTAATATTTTTCGGTTGTTTAGTTTTATAGTAACTCCTTTTAAATTCAGTTTGTTAAAAACGTCATCGTATAATTGTACCAATTCTACTTCTTGCCATAATGATGTAGAACCTACCACATCGGCATCACATTGATAAAATTCTCTAAAACGTCCTTTTTGTGGACGGTCTGCTCTCCATACTGGTTGAATTTGATAGCGTTTAAATGGAAAAGTAATTTCGTTTTGGTGTTGTACTACATATCGAGCAAAAGGAACGGTAAGATCGTAACGCAATGCTTTTTCTGAAATCTTTGAAATCAATTTTTGACTGTTCTTTTCAGAATATAAAGTGTCATCAACTTTACTTAAATAATCACCACTATTCAAGATTTTAAAAATCAAACGATCCCCTTCTTCCCCATATTTACCCATTAATGTTTCACTCTTTTCAAAGGAAGGAGTTTCTATAGGCTGATAACCATAAGTATTAAAACAACCTTTTATGATGTCTATAATATAGTTGCGTTTTATAACTTCTTCAGGAGAAAAATCTCTTGTTCCTTTTGGTATGGATGGTTTTTGTGCCAATTTGTTTGGTTTTTAGTTTCAAGTTTGTGGTTTCAGGTTTAACCCTTCAATCATTAGATTATTCAATCCTTCAAACATTAATCCTGCAAATATCTTAAAATCTAAATTAAATAATCAGTTATTTTAAAATAATGGTAACTTTATACGCCATTAACAGTCTAATGGATAAATAACAACATTATTTATGTTTTCACTTTTTTGGGTTAATGTACAAATTGCATTGAATTCTATTAAAACTCAATTGCTTAGAACCATTCTAACAATTGTAATTATAGGAATTGGTATTTGGGCTTTAGTGGGTATTTTAAGTGCCGTAAAAGCTATGGAGACTTCTATCTCTGGCAGTTTTGCATCTATGGGTTCTAATACCTTTAATATTCAACGCTACGATTTTGGAGTACAACGTCATGGTGGAGAACGAGAAAAAGTAAACCCAATTATTAGTTACCAGAATATTAGAGAGTTTGTAGATATATACGAATATCCACTAACACAAACTTCCATTTCATTTAGAGGAACTAGAACTGCGGAGATTAAATACGAAAGCGAAAAAACAGATCCAGAAGTTCAGGTTTATGGTATTAATGAACATTATTTAGAAAACACTGGAACCGAAGTGGAAAGGGGAAGAAACTTTAATGTTTTTGATGTTCAGAATAACAATAAGGTTTGTATTATTGGTTCTGATTTTCTGAAAAACTTTTTTGTTAGTGAAGACCCAATAGGTAAAACAATAAGTATTCGAGGAGTAAAATTTAAAATTGTTGGACTCTTAGAATCAAAAGGATCCACCTTCGGAAATAATCAAGATTTAAAAGTATTAATCCCAATACAGGTAGCAAGAAGTATTTATACCCAACCTAGAATAAATTATACCATAAGTATTATGGTAAAAGATAAAGCTTTACTCGATAATGCTCAAGATGAAGCCATAATTACTTTTAGAAATATAAGAGGTTTAAATCCAGTAGAGGAAAATGATTTTGGTTTGGAACGCAGTGATGATCTTATCAACCGAATTGCAAGCATTACAAGTTATTTAGAAATCTCTGGATGGATTATCAGTATTATTACCATTTTAGGTTCCTCTATCGCTCTAATGAATATTATGTTGGTTTCTGTCACCGAACGTACTCGAGAAATTGGTGTTCGGAAAGCATTGGGAGCAAAGAATTCTACTATAGCAACACAGTTTTTTATTGAAACTATTGTTATTGGTCAATTAGGATCTGTCTTAGGAATACTATTAGGGATCGCTACAGGATTTGCATTTTCTTCCTTTTTCGACTCTGAATTTTCACTTCCTTGGGTTCCTATGATTTGGGCAACAATCATTACTTTCATAGTAGCTGTTATTGCTGGATCCTACCCTGCTTCAAAAGCTGCAAAATTAGACCCCATTGAGAGCTTACGATATGAATAAAACAAACAGTATTTTTCCAATTTTAAAAACAAAACGATTACAATTAAGGAAACTTACCAAAAATGATGCACAACAAATTTTTTATTTACGCTCTAATGAAATTGTAAATCAATACATATTAAGAGCTAAACAAAAAGACCTAAAAGAAGCATTGTCCTTTATTAGTGATCGTAATCAGGATGTTGAAAATTGTAAAATATGTTATTGGGCAATCACTTTAAAAGGGTCACAAGAATTAATTGGATCTATATGTTTATGGAATTTTTCTGAAGATAAAACAGTTTCAGAAATTGGATATGATCTTCATCCAGATTATTTTCATAAAGGGATTATGACGGAAGCCATTCAAGAAGTTATTAGCTTTGGCTTTAACAAGCTTAAATTAATAAGTATTGAAGCTTTTACACATAAAGAAAATACCAGCTCTATAAAACTTTTAGAAAAAAGTGGTTTTATTTACGACCCTTCAAGAATAGATGAAGGTTTTCCACATAACAATATTTATATTTTAAAGAATGCTAATTAACAATCTTATCGAAAAAAGTAAATAAAGCTCCCTTTGTAATATTTGCTCCTTGCTTAATTAAAGAAAAAATATCACCATTTCTATCTTCTGAAAATTCTTTAGTAGCAGTAAAAAATTCTACTTCATCTTCAGCAAAATTTTCTTGTAACCATTGATAACCTTTTGTTGTTGTTAAATCGATGGATTCATCTTTTGTTTTTACTACAATTAATTTCATTGCTTTTTCTTCCACTTTAAACAAAAATAATTGCTGTGGAGAAATGTTTTCAAGGTAGTTTGCTTTAGATATAACTCCTTCCCAGATTAAATCACTAAAGATGTCTAACTCTTCTTTTTAATTTGTTTCCACTCTTCTCCAGTAATAGATTGAGTTGCTAAAAAATTGATAAACTCTTGGTGAAGTTCTTCAAATTGCTCTTTGGTAAGTCTGCTATATTTTGCCATAAAAAAACGCCCCTTTATTAGGGGCGCAAATTTACTAATTATTTCATTTATATTTTAGAAAATATAACGTAATCCAAATTAGATTTGCCATCTAGATCCAAACTAGTATCATACCCCATCGTTTCCTTTATAAATATGCATTAAACGGATGGTTTATTATGCTAACATAATACTGTTAATTATTAACAATAAGGAGTTTACTTTTTTGCTTCAGCAATTACTTCGAATGAAAAATTAGCAATCACATCTCTATGAAAACGAATTGTTGCATCGTAACGACCAGTACGTTTTATTAACCCACCAGCAATTGTGATAAATTTCTTATCTACAGAAACATCTTCTTTTTCAAGTGATTCTGATAAATTTGCGTTAGATATAGATCCAAACAATTTATCTCCTTCACCAGTTTTAGAAAGTATTTTTATTTCTAATCCGTTTAATTTATCTGCTTCCTTTTGAGCATCTGCAATTATTTTCTTTTCTTTAAATGCACGTTGCTTTAAAGTTTCTGCTAATACTTTTTTAGTAGATGGTGTCGCTAAAACAGCCAATCCTTGAGGAAGTAAGAAGTTTCTTCCGTATCCATTTTTTACAGATACTAGATCATCTGTAAAACCAAGATTTTCTACGTCTTTTTTTAATATAAGTTCCATAATCCTATCTATTTTTTATTTTAATAAATCGGCAACATATGGCATTAATGCTATATGACGTGCTCTTTTTACAGCAACAGCTACTTTACGTTGATATTTTAACGAAGTTCCTGTTAATCTTCTTGGTAAAATTTTACCTTGCTCGTTAATAAATCTCATTAAAAAGTCTGCGTCTTTATAATCCACATACTTAATACCAGATTTTTGAAACATACAATACTTCTTTGCTTTCGAAGTCTCTATATTAAGAGGAGTAAGATATCTAATCTCACCGTCTTTTTTTCCTTTTGCTTGTTGTTCAATACTTGCCATAGC
>MAAC01015744.1_pt1 | contig 43264 bp, 37 predicted proteins | sample 1115981 | NCBI WGS metagenome assembly MAAC01 (sample SAMN04961126, study PRJNA320927) | seawater metagenome | isolation source: sample BD02T64 sea water enriched with oil for 64 days | place: USA:Gulf of Mexico | collected 2013-07-27 | reverse complement strand
CTCATTAGAGCCCTGATAGAGGCGAAGCTTTCCACCGGGCTTATCAACACGCCTATGCATGGCTCAAAAATACGCCTGGCATCAGGAAATTTTGTCACCGCTCGTCCTGTTGGAGTATTTGATGGTGTCGATCTTTGCTATACCGGTGAAATCCGCCGTATCGACCATAGGGCAATCAAGCAGACACTCGATTTAAACGCTATTGTTTTACTCTCAACCATTGGTTATTCGCCCACTGGTGAAATGTTTAACTTACCTGTTGAACAAGTCGCTGCTAAGGCAGCGATAGCCCTTGGTGCTGATAAACTAATTTTAATGGGCCGCGATCAAGGCATTACAGATAGCAGTGGAAGCACACGAAGTGAGCTATTATGCGGTACTGCGCAGCGCTTATTGAATCAATACCAACACCAAATTGATGACCCAGATCAAGCTCAATCTGAAATAGCAACATTGCTACAAACAGCCATTGCAGCCTGTGATGCTGGCGTACCGCGCTGCCATTTGGTCTCTTACAAGGAAGACGGAGCGATGCTCGCTGAGCTTTACACCCGTGAGGGAAGTGGCACAATGATCACACAAGAGTCTTACGAGCAAGTCAGAGACGCAGGAGTAGATGATATTGGCGGCATAATAGAGCTCATTAGTCCACTGGAAGAAAATGGTACTTTAGTACGCCGCTCTAGAGAACGTTTAGAGGCTGAAATTGAGCAGTTCATCGTAATAGAAAGAGATGGTGCCATTATAGCCTGTGCTGCGCTCTATAGCTTTGACGAAGACAAAATAGGGGAGCTTGCCTGTATTGCTGTCAACAATGATTATTTAGGCGGTAATCGTGGCGAAGCCTTGTTAAAAGCGGTCGAAAAACGTGCGCTGAAAAACAACCTCAGCGCTTTATTTGTTCTCACCACCCGCACCGCCCATTGGTTTCTTGAGCAAGGGTTTAGCGCGATAGACGTCAAACAATTGCCTCGTGAAAAACAGCTAATCTATAATCTACAACGCAACTCAAATGTCTTTTTGAAACAATTAGCTAGTTAAACGGTCTTGTTGGCACATGACTGTGAAAATCATATTTGGAGCGCAACTTTTCGCTCCTTATCAGGCTTTAAAGAAACACACTAGAGATTAAATTTTATACCTTAAGTGATTAGCGAAGCTTAGCGCTAATCGTAGAAATACAATACTAAATCTTCTTGCGGTGTGATCATCACGATATTAAAAACAGTCTGATATGATTCCTGTAAATTAACACCTTGCTCGTTGATTTCTGGTGGCGAAAGCGCCGTCAGTGAATCTTTCCCATGACTTGAAAGTGCATTTCCCATAACGATATTCAAGAATTCACAAACCGCATCTTGACTCACAGCTGGGTTATCACTCACATCCAAGTCTAAAAAATTGTTTGCAATGACACCCATCAGATTTTTTTCCATCATATAACCAATTTTAACGGACTCAGGAAGCAGGGCTGATTGTGAAAAAGCCAGCTGGCTAGCTCCCAGTTCGATCTTTTCTATACTGACATCTGCTACTTGCACATTAATCTTTGCTATTCGCAAAAACAACCTCACTGTTGTGCTGATAATGTCCGCAATTAGTTTGCCGTGTTTATGCGCGTAAACGGCGCTGTCCAGCTTTAAGGAAGACAGTCTCTTTAAATCAGCGTGCCGTTCTAGGTGCTCTACAAGCGTTGCTTTATTCAATATATTTTGCTCAACAAGCACTTCGCCAAAAAATTTACGTATGTTCTGTTGGGTTATAAACAACTCAGACACTTGTTTCCCCTCTAGATACCCCATCGCCACTGCGAGAGAGCCAAAACGCTCATCTGTCCGCTGTTGTTCAATATTGATTAGCTTAGCTTCCTCTTCTGTTAAGTAGCCTTTATTCACTCCAATTTGACCTAATGTTAAATGCGAAGCCTTTTGCAAATCAAGCGCCAGCAATAACTGGTCTTTATTGATAATCCCCTTTTCTAGTAAGTATTGACCGAAGAATTTATTAGACATATACCACCTTTAATCCACTGTTTCCGACAAGCTATTTAATGCTGTTTTTATGCCTTCAACCTCATACGGCTTTTGCAGATAAAACTTAGCGCCAGCGCGTAGACAAAACTCTATATCCCCTTCTGAGCCCAGCGAGCTACAGATAACCACGGCGGCATTTTCATCCACTTGCAATAATTTTTTCAAAGTCTTCTTACCATCAAATTTTGGCATCACTAAATCCAGCAACACCACATCCGGCTTATCTTCCATATACAATTTAAGCGCCTCTAAACCATCCTTAGCCTCGCCTATCACCTCATGACCTAGATTGATCAACAGCTGTTTTATCACTAACCGCATACTCAACGAGTCATCAACGACCAACACTCTCAACGATGAAGACATGTTCTCTCCTTTAAGACTTTTAGTTTCAAGAGTTAGAAAGAATAAAGATAGAAATTAATGATGAATCAACTCCAGGTTATTCAGAATCACCCTATAAATGCACTTAACAACTAACAAAAAGCGCGATAAATACAACCCAGCTTTCACAGTCACTGTGCTACTAAAGAATAGATCAATATTTATTAAAGGCAAAAAAAATGATAGTACTAATTTGTTACTGTATTTTTCCCCTGAATAGGGCATAGAAGAGGTAGAGCGCTGTAGCTTAAACCTTAGGAAAGGTAATACTAAATTTTGCGCCGCCTAGAGAGAAAGAGTCTTCCACTTCTAAACGACAATTATAAGAACTGAGTATGTCCACAGAGACACTTAAACCAGTACCTTGTCCCGGGGTTGCTGATGTATCGGCTCTCTCACCGCGTTCCAGTATAGTATGGCGTAAATTTTCAGACACACCGGCACCATCATCTTCCAGCACAATAAAGACATTATCATTGTCTGAATATGCAGAAACAGCAATTTCAGAGCGGCAATACTTATAAGCATTTTCCAACATATTACCCAACATTTCCATTAAGTCGCGCTCGTCCGCACTCAGCTCAATGTTCGGTTCTAAATTTAATATGACCCGTACTTCTTTTTCTCGATATACTTTACCCAAAGCAGATAAGATTCTCTCAATAATGGGCACTAATTTAACAGGTTGTGCTTTCGCTCCATCACCAATACTTTTCACGGCACGGGTAAGCTGATATTGAATTATTTGATCCATTCGTCTAATTTGTTCACTGGCGACTTTCAGATAACTGTCATAGTCTAACTTCTCACTCGCAGCTCCCTGTATAACAGCTAACGGAGTTTTCAAACTATGCGCTAGGTCAGCCAAGGTGTTTCTATAACGTTCTCGCTGCATACGCTCCACATTTAACAAATTATTGACACTATGTCTCATGGCAACAAATTCAGCGGCGTATTCACCATTAAGTCGATCTGCATTCCCTGTCGCTATTTCCTCTAAGTCAGAAACCATTTTATCTAACGGCTTGAGGGCTCTGCGCAGAATCCACGCTAATCCTGACACTAGTATCAATAAAATTGAGACGATGAAGCTCGCTAGATACACTCGAGATAGAAAAATTTTTGCATCAAAATCCTCAAAGGCTGTACTCATCACCAGTACTTCTTGATTTTTTAGCGCAACATTTGCAATAAAGCTTCCATCTAATCTAACAAACGCCTTGTGTTCTAACGCAAAGCCAAGGGGCTTTTCAGGTAAAGCTTTAGCGTAGTCCAATTGACTAGAGTATTGTCTTAGCTCCCAGATTAAGACACCTTGTGTATTAAAAAGCAGATAGTTGCTGTCGTGGGAAATTTGATTAAAGATATGAGAGCAATGGGATAATTTTTTAGTCGGCGCGAGGCGTTGACCACCCTGGCAACTGCGAAAAATATTACTCTGATTCTGGAAATGCTGTTCTATAAATCGCGTTTGAGTGCGGGTTAAAAAGTTATCGAGAAAAACCCCAATACCGAGCAGCACCACCATAAGTACTAGCCAAAAGGTAAATAATATTCGACATTGAACCGATTTATATTTACCTTTCAACCATAAACGCATTACGAAGTGCGGACTAAATCAAACCGGTATCCTAAACCGCGCACTGTAGTAATTGGAGACATCGTTTGATCTGGGTCCAGCTTCTGACGCAGACGTCTAATAAAGACTTCTAGCACATTACTGTCGCGGTCAAAGTCCTGATGGTATAAATGCTCTGTTAGCTCTGCTTTTGATACTGTTTTGCCAGCATGCATCATCAAATATTCTAAAGTACGATACTCATAGCTGGTTAAATTGATAGGGCGCCCTTCAAAAGCTACGACTCGGCCCACTGTATCTAAGGTTAAGCTTCCGAATTCGAGTACTGGCTTTGCATGTCCTGCTGCACGGCGTAATAGCGCATTCAGTCTTGCGACCAATTCTTCAATATGAAAAGGCTTTACTAAGAAATCGTCTGCGCCAGCTTCTAACCCTTCTACCTTATCTTGCCATTCACCTCTGGCAGTTAAGATAAGAATCGGAAAATTACGTTCCGCTGCACGCCATTGTTTTATCAAATCAACACCTGAGAGAGAAGGCAAACCTAAATCAACGATGGTCAAGTCATAATTAAACTCACATCCCATGTAAAGTGCTTCTCTACCATCGCCAGTCTCCTCAATGGTATAACCTCTTGATTCAAGTCCACTGACCAGTTGACGACGTAAATCAGCGTCGTCTTCCACGACCAATAGCTTCATCTCAATACTCCTGTGACTAAAAAAATTGTAGATTATCAGTTTTGCAAAAATTGAGTATAGTTCTAAATACTCACATTTTTTATACTTATTTAGCAAAAAATCACACTTATTATTTTTGTAACTTCTCGCCGCTATACTTTTAAATATCAAACGATGTTGTTTAATATATTAAAAAGACTAATCACTGAGAATTACAATCTCAATGATTTAACAAGGCATATCCAATAATTCATAATGCTGCAGTGATTTAAAATAGCCATCACTAAAACAGACCAACAGCTAGCTTACAAAGATAAATTATAATCCCATATAAAATAATCTTTTACAGTATTTTTCACACAACCACAATTCAACTTAATAAGCATTTTTATCTTGGCCACACTATACATGATTTTATCTTAACCTAAACAAATAAATTGAACTTACAATAGCAAGAACTTGTGATTTAATTTTTGTTTTAGAAGCTATTATCTTACTCCTGGCACGCATTCAGCACCGTTTAATTAACCGCCCTATTGACTTGCTGTTACAGTACAATTATTACAGGCAAACAAAAAACCATTATTTCTGATTATGTTTAAACTATCGCTAAATCGCGTTTAATTATACGGGACACACGATGTTGTTTTTTCGAATATCACTACAATCATAGTCTGTTATAATTATTTTTTTAATAGAGATAGATTAGGCGTAGCCTAAAATATCAAGGGGTTTACTCCCTGCCCTTAAGGGCTAGAGTTTGTTTGAACCAAAAATAACCGAAATACCTCGATCCACCATTCAGGGGATAGCTCAAGCGAGCAAATTTTCACCGAGGTATTTATTCATAATGATTGTAGGGAACCGACATGCCTGTATATAGATCAAAAACCTCCACTGGAGGGCGTAACATGGCCGGAGCTAGAGCTCTTTGGCGTGCCACTGGCATGAAGGATGATGATTTCAACAAACCCATTATCGCTATTGCCAACTCGTTTACCCAATTTGTTCCGGGCCATGTACACCTAAAAGATATGGGTCAGCTCGTAGCTGGGGAAATCGCCAAGGCGGGCGGTGTGGGCAAAGAGTTCAACACCATCGCTGTGGATGATGGCATCGCCATGGGCCATGACGGCATGCTCTACTCACTGCCTTCCCGCGACATTATCGCGGACTCAGTGGAATATATGGTCAACGCACACTGCGCTGATGCCCTGGTTTGTATTTCCAACTGCGACAAAATCACACCCGGCATGCTGATGGCCGCTTTACGGCTGAATATTCCCGCCATCTTTGTCTCTGGTGGCCCGATGGAAGCAGGGAAAACCAAACTGTCCGAACACAAGCTGGACTTGGTCGATGCCATGGTCATTGCTGCTGACCCGTCAGTCTCCGATGAAACGGCGGATGAATACGAGCGTTCGGCCTGCCCCACCTGTGGTTCCTGTTCAGGCATGTTTACCGCCAACTCCATGAACTGTCTTACCGAGGCCTTAGGGCTTTCACTACCCGGCAACGGCACCACGTTGGCCACCCATGCCGATCGACGCGGGCTGTTTGAAGAAGCCGGCCGTTTGATTGTGGAAATGAGTAAACAGTATTACGAACAGGATGACCTGTCCGTACTGCCTCGCTCCATTGCCAGCTTTAACTCATTTGAAAATGCCATGACCATGGATATCGCCATGGGCGGCTCCACCAACACGATTCTCCACCTGCTGGCTTCAGCTCAGGAGGCGAATGTTGATTTCACCATGGCTGATATTGACCGACTGTCTCGCAAAGTGCCTCAGCTCTGCAAAGTGGCCCCCAACACCCCCGAATACCATGTTGAAGATGTTCACCGTGCCGGTGGTGTCTTCGGTATTCTCGGCGAACTAGATCGCGCCGGATTGCTGCACACCGATGGATCAACCGTCCACACAAAAACCCTGGCCGAAGCATTGGACCAGTGGGACATCATGCGCCCTGTTAATAAGGAGGCTGACGAAGCCACCAGCAAATTCTTTAAGGCAGGGCCAGCAGGCATCCCCACCCAACAAGCGTTTAGCCAAGATACTCGCTGGAACTCACTCGATGCCGACAGAGCCAATGGGTGTATCCGCAGCTTGGAAAATGCCTACAGTCTAGAAGGTGGGCTCGCCGTGCTTTATGGCAACATCGCCCTAGACGGCTGCGTGGTAAAAACCTCTGGCGTGGATGAATCTATTCACAAATTCTCTGGCCCCGCTTATATCTGCGAGAGCCAAGACCAAGCCGTTGATGACATTATCAATGACCGCGTCAAAGAAGGTGATGTAGTGATTATCCGCTACGAAGGCCCAAAGGGTGGCCCCGGTATGCAGGAAATGCTGTACCCCACCAGCTACCTGAAATCCAAAGGACTAGGCAAAGCCTGTGCACTAATTACCGACGGTCGCTTCTCGGGAGGTACTTCTGGTTTATCCATTGGCCATGTCTCACCCGAAGCTGCTGCTGGTGGCGCTATTGGTTTGATTGAACAAGGGGATACCATTGAAATTGATATTCCAAAGCGGACAATCAATGTTGCACTGTCTGATCAAGAGCTGGAAAGCCGAAGAACGGCTCGTGATAAAAAAGGCTGGCAGCCGGAAGAAAAACGGCCTCGCAAGATTACAGCGGCATTGAAAGCTTACGCGTTGCTGGCGACGAGTGCAGATAAAGGTGCAGTACGAGATTTGGATCTGTTGAAATAAGCTAATTTCTACTGATTACCAAACCTCCCTCCATTAAACAAAAAACCCCGATAGAATCATCTGTCGGGGTTTTTATTCAAAAGAATTCGTTGCATTTACATTGTTGTCTAATAGATTTCATCATCCAATAGCTGCTCAAAAAATAATCGTTACGCCCCCTTTAATTTATATTCGATAACCACGCCTCCCAGAGCAGATAGATCCAAAGTCATTTTTATGTCTATTCAGCTTCGTATCACCTAGTTTAGAGCGTGTGAATGTTTTCTGGCACACAGGACATTGAATTCGATACTTTGGATAGATTGATGCTTGGCGGTTGGCTGACCTGCTGGTTTTAAGACGTGGTACTACCCCAGCACGAGGATGTTGCGAAGTCCTACGGATGGGAGGCATGGATATAGATCCAGTTGCTGATATTTCAACAGGATATTTCTCAACATACGGCATATCGGTCAATTCTATTAATTGTATTTAATCAATGGAAAATGCTTTAACGTGCCCTGCTTCACGCTCATATCCATAAAACAACCGATTTCCGTTGTTAGCTGTCCTGAATGAAATTGGTTCTATTGTCCTTTGCTTATTGCTGTATATCATCAGAATACAAAGTCTATTTGCAGCGGCAAACTGAACTTTATTCAGACCAACCAAGTCAGACTGATATAGATTATTTCTATCTACATTAAATACGTCTCCTGATACCATTGGAGATTGCGGCAATTCTTCAACATCAAGAATACCATTGAGCCAGTCAAAAAATGGGCACAAGTCATCCCAGAATGTGTCCATAGGGGGTAGGCTAGGTAATTGGTGGGCTAGCATATTCTCCCACTGAGGTTCTAATTCGTTAAGCTTTTCATGTGATTCAATATCTGCAAATGTTGGGACGTCCATTTCTTTGTATTCGCATTTTTTTCTTAAAACATCTATAACGCCCATAGGGTTTGTAATCATCTCTCTATTTCTAAAGAAATGAACCACGTCATATAAATCCCGAGGTCTGATACGTTGAGCTAAAGCTCTGATTTTTTCGGCAACAACCTCCTCAAATGAGTAACAGTTAATATGAATAAATTCTTCAGGCTCATCGGTATAAGGGTGCTGAACTCTCCTTCTATCTAGACCCATAACCAACACCTCATCAGTAGTTAGATCTAGCTTTATCGTTGCAACACCTTGCGTCCTGCTTAATGGTCCGTTGAAATGTATTTTCCCCTGCGCAGATAGAAGGCCATTATTTTTTTCTATTATTTTGAATTTAAATCTTTCTGGGTAGAATATAATGCCTGTCTTATCACTTAAGTTAGCACATATATCCTTAAACAAATCTAAAAGGAAATTCTCATCAAGGTGAGTATTATTCGTTAGCGTAAAGTCGAGGTCTTCAGAAAATCGAAACGTATCAAAAAAACATTTCTTTAAGCTTGTACCGCCTTTGAATGCCCAGTTTGTAGTGGTTGAGTTTTGGTTTATTCCATCTAACATCCATCCCAGGATATAGTCCTTTTCAATAGTGTCGGGACGCAATCCTAAGTTTCTTGAAATATTTAATACTTCATTTTTTTCTATCATATTGTTTCTTCCATGAATCTGTTATTTTTAGTTTCCATTTGTCATTTGTCAGATTGCCTTTTATCGTCGTATCAAAGAACGAATAACCTGATGATATCTCTGATTGGAATAGGCATAAGGTATCATATGGTATTTTGTCTGTATGTGTTGCTTCGGTTAAAAACCCCAGTCTTTTCATTACAGTGCGGTTATTTATTGACCTGGCGTATTCAATTATTTTTTCCAGGTTGAAATAATCTGAATCTAAATATTCCCGGTATATATCTTCAACGATTCGCATTCCACCAACTAGTTTTGGGTCTTCAATTATGTCAATTAATGTTTTCGTAGGGTCGCTAATAAATACTTTTTTAGACCCCATCCAAATGCTTTTCAGTCCAAATATTTTGTTAGGTTTTATAGTCTTTATTTTAAACTTTGTTGAGTTGTATGACGGACTTCTGTCTTTGACTTGCTTGGAAGTAAAGTAATAAGTAGTTTCTATAATTTGTTCCGTCAAATCCCAGTGCTTGACCGCGCTAAAACCGCCAATATAGCCTGGGCCATATATAGAGTCCGCTACGAAGTAAGGATCTTCAATGACGGGACTATCAGATGTGGAACTCAGCGGTACGGGTATATAAACCCCCCTTTTCACTCTCTGAACCCAGCCATTTTTGTTCCAGCGATACAAAGATCTACTAGCTTCTTTTCTGCTTATATTTAGGATTGATGCTACCAACTCAGAGGTGACAATTGGCGGATTTGACTCTAAGACGCGACTCAGTCGCTCCCTTCCTATTTTGCCAATACCTGCGATTTTAGACATATCACAACCCTATATCAAATATTCATTAAAACCCTTAATGCGGCATTAAAAGAATAACATATATAGGATTGTAGTCTAATGTTTACGAAATTATGGGGGGGGGGCAAAGCCCATTAATCTTAACCACAGATTTACTAGTTAGTAGCGACTAAAGCAACTGACAACCCCCAATCTTAACCCCACTCTCAATCAAACGATCCCGACGTATCGCTTCGCCTGACACATACTCAACCCATTTCTCGGCAGTTACCCGGCCTTTCTGGTCCTTAGCCGCATCACGAAATACCTCAACGGCATCCTCGTAGCAGTGCAAATTCACCAGTGCATTGCCCAGCGTCATCTGCGTATAGGATGGCTTTTTCAAGTTACCTTTCTTTAAGGCATTACGTGCAGCGTGTACGGCTTTGGCGTGCTCATTCAGATCCAAATAGACCATGGCGAGACGAGACCAAATGGCACCTTTATCCGATAGTTTTGCGGCCTCCTCCAGGGCAACCAATGCCTTTTTGGTTTCTCTGGCCTGCTGCCAGGCACCGCCGAGCGTTTCCATATTTTTGCCCGAACGCTTAACCACACCTTGCTTCATACCCTCTTCTATAATCTGGGCGGCACGGTTGGGAACACCGGCACCCAAATACAGGTAAGCAAGAGACATTAAGTCCCGACTCTTGGTCAGTGCTTTATCCAAATAGAGGATATCCAGAGAGGCTAAACGATGGCCTTCCTCTTCCATCTGACCATACATGCCACCGAGCTGATGCCAATAGCTGTGGCTTGGATAATAGGTGATAAGCTTCTTCAGAATAGAAACGACTTTTTGATAGTCTCCCGTCTTTCCTTGAGAGTCTTTTGTCTTTCCTTTAGAAGCCGTTCTTTCAAAATAAAGTACTTTCTGTAGCGACCACCAATGCTCTTTTGGTATCCCACCTTTGGCCTCCACAGACTCAATCGCAGAACTGACCAGCTTCAATGCTTCTGCTTTTCGGTCTAACTGATAGTAAGCCTGAGCCAATAGGACTTTGCCGTCGGGACTGACAATGGCCGATGCCGTCATCCAGGCTTCAAGCTGTTGCGCCGCGCTACGATAGTCTTCAAGCATCAAATAGAGTTGGGCTAGTGTGTAAAACGTATCTATTTTTTGACGTTCATCCACATCAGGTTCAGCCACCATTGCCCTGTAGCTGTCCGTGGCCTTTGGGTAGTCATCTAACGAGTAGTACACAAAACCCAGCAGATTGTAGACCTGAGACTTCTCATAGCTGCTGCTACAGCTCTTCGTCATAAACCCGTTCAACTGAGTAATAAGTCCTGACAACTGCTGATTATTGGGCTCGCCTTCACTGCCCTCACCTTCACCCCCATCACCTTCACCACCAAGGGCATTTTGTACCGCCTCCAGCTTGGTGGCACATTTCTGTCCAACGGACTGCCGCTTGCGGGTTTTGGCATTCTGGAATTTTCTCTTATCAGCTTTATCTGACTCGGCATTTGTTTCATCGCCATAGGCAAAGGCCATACCTACAAGACTAAGACCTACATTCAGCCCCCCATCGAGACCGGAAACGACCTGTAACCCAAGGGGAAAAATCGTCAACACAGAACTCAGCAGCAGCCATCGTAAACACTTGCTGCTGAACCGCATTTTATCTGCCCACTCTTCTGTCATGAGAGTCCTGTCATAAGCGTTCTATCATTGGCCAAGCCAAAAAAATCTCTAGTTTGCCATCTGAAAGCTGAACTTATAAAACACGCCGGGGACTTCTTCCGCCACGCCATCAATCACCCGCGGTTTGTACTTCAATTTTTTAGCCGCTCGCAATGCGTATTTACCGAACCCCTTATTCTCTGGATATTCCTCGATCAGCTTGGGGTCACGTACACCACCTGTCTCAGTAATGGTGACCTCAATCACTGCGTAGCCGCTGATACCTCGCCTCCGAGCCATGGGAGGGTAATCCGGCTGGGGAACATAGACAGGAATATAATCCGAGTCGCGGGCAAAGCTGCCACCCAACCCTATTTTTAACGCGTCCATATCGGGTGCCGCCATGCTCACCGCACCCACAGGCGCAGCAACCTCCATTTGAAGGTCGGGCAAATCCGGGGGTGGCTCTACGGGCGCGTCAGGTTTCTCTGGCGTAAGTGCTTTGATTTGATCCGCAATGGAACGGTCCGATTGCCAGATATCGGCAATTTTGTGAATACGGTTGTCCGTTGATGCACTGTCACCCGATGCTATCAGTACAGACATCACCACAAACAACCCAAAGGTCACTGCGGCCCCAAATACTATCGACAATCCCAGGCGAGCAAGCCTCATGGAAACCACTGATTTTATCTCCACTCAGTTATTTCACCCGGGTTGCCACGGAAACATCCACGATACCCGCAGACTTCGCTGCATCAGCAACCAGTGCCAACATTTCAATATCCGCCTTTTTATCGGCTTGAATCACCAACCCGCCATTGGGGGTTTCAGCATGTAACCGGAGGATATGTAACTTGATCGCTCGTGGATCTACTTTTTTCTTGTCGATCCAGATTTCATTATGTTCATTAATGGCCACCAGAACGCTGACGTTTCGCTTATTGGCTGTTATCGCCTCGGTGCGCTGTACATCAACACCGGTCTCTTTGATAAACGTGGCAGTCACAATAAAGAAGATCAGCATAATAAACACCACATCGAGCATGGGTGTCAGGTCAATGGCCTGAACTTGCTCCTGAGAGCTGACTAATCTTTCACGTATGCGACGCACACTTAGCTCCCCTGTGATTCATGTCTGGCAGCTCATGGCTAGCGATCCATACCTAATGATCAAGAATCAGGTGATCAGCTAACAGCTGCTTTTCCCGATTGGCGATTCGGCTGATATAAGTGTTGCCAAACACCCCTGAAAGGGCTGCTACCATACCGGCCATGGTGGGAATGGTGGCTTTGGAAACACCGGCCGCCATGGATTTTACGTCGCCACCGCCGGTCATTGCCAGCACATCAAAAACACCGATCATGCCTGTGACCGTGCCAAGTAAACCCAAGAGTGGCGCCAGTGCTACCAGCGCTTTGATCATCGGAAGGCCTGCGTTAATGTTCAATGTTACCCGTGAAATAATCGCCTCTCTCACCTGATGGGCCCGAACGGACGTTCGATCAGAACGGGCTTCCCAGGTAGACAACGCATCCCGGCATTCCGTTTTCAGCGCTGTTTTAAAAAACCATAAACGCTCGAACAGCAAGGACCACATCACCAGAAGCAAACCCGCGATCATGAACAGTACCGGGCCGCCCATATTAAAAAATGCTTGGACGCCCTCAAATGCCGCCGCCAACGGGTACATGGTTAACCCTCGACCTTCTCAGCAATAATACCCGCGCTCTGTTCCTCCAAAATATGCAATACACGCTGTGCCTTGCTATTCAACAGGGTATGGAACAACACCGTGGGAATGGCCACGAACAAACCCAATACCGTGGTGACCAGTGCGGCGGAAATACCACCCGCCATGGCCTTGGGGTCACCCGCACCGAAGATGGTGATGGCCTGAAAGGTAATAATCATACCGATCACTGTGCCCAACAAACCCATCAGAGGCGCAACCATGGCAATAATTTTCAGCAGGTTTAGCCCCCCTTCAATGGCCGGGCGCTCCTTTAATACCTGCTCATGTAATTTCAATTCTAAAGACTCCGCATCCATCCCGGAGTGATCTTCACCCACTTTCAAAACTCTTCCAAGAGGATTGCCCGTGTCAGCCACGTCACTTTTCAACTGATCACTAACCTTACGAGAAACGCCCATCAGAACCACAAGACGCCAAAGAGCCAGAAGTAGCGCAAACCCACCCACACCACTAATGAAGTAACCCACCAAACCGCCTTGGTGCCAACGCTCCACACGACTCGGGCTATTAATCAACGCGGCCAATAGCGAACCACCGCTTGGCCCTGTGGGGTCGATACCGACACGGGTAAACTCACCATCCGCTGCCTGTAGCTCAGTAGCAGCTCGCGTATATTGTCGCTTCGGCTGACGTGCCAGCTCAGTGACCACACCGGTTCCCGGCCTGAACGTCAAATAAGACCCATTGGACAGTAAGTTAAAGGCCCCAATGCGAACAACCTCTTGCTGAACCTGTTCACCACCTACCTTGATCACGGTGGCTGGAAATTTAACTACCTTCCCGCCTTCGACCATTTCATGATTAATTTCGTACCAAAGCTCTTCAATTTCTTCCATTGAAGGCAACTGGGTTTGGCTGTTCATTTTGACAATCAATTCATCAAGAAACACTGTACGGCCAGGAAATTGAGTACTCACAATGGACTGATTAAATGTTGCGCGTGCATCGCCAGCGGCGGAAGTCATGTGACCAAACATTTCGCCCAGCGTACCAAGACGTTTTTGGAGCTGCTCCTGTAATGCCACCACCTTCAGTTCGTTCTCGGCATAGGCTTTTTCCAGCTGCTCTGAACGATTCTCTTCAGCAACTTTAATAGCCTGTATTTTCTTCAGTTGCTGAGCCTGCTCTGCTTTGGCACGTTTAAATTCAGACTCTCTCGCCGCATGTTCCCTGGATTCACTGAACGTTGCGTTTTTGATCGTCTTCAACAGTTCGTCCAGCGTTGTGGCGCCCCCAGTGGTTTGAACATCGTCAGCATGAACAGTCGCAGAACTGAGCATGCCCGCACTTAAGCAAATCAGTATCAAACAGATCGCAAAAGGGCCTCTTAGTTTCGTGTTCCTTGGTTTCGTGCTGGGCAGCTTGATGTTCATCGTGCCACCTCCGGAGCCTGAATAGGCAGTGACAATATATCCACGGCCACCTGCTTCTTGGCCATTCGAATACCCTTGGCCACGGCACTGCGATAGTCGCTATCTTCCAACACAACCCACTGTTTTGTTTTCTGATCCCAAGCTGCTGTCACTTTCTGATCAGAGGTTTGATACATCAGAGCGATACGACCCACGCGGAGGATATTCACCTCCCGGTTCTGAGTACCTACGGAGACAATATCGGTGTAACTATCAATTCGCGTGCCGTACTCACTTTCAATTTTGTACGCTTCCAAAACCTGCCTAAATTTCTCGGCGGCACTCAAATCGGCACGGCTTAAATTTTCACGCAAATGGGCCACACGTTGGTGGCGCTCATCCAATAAAAAGGGAATATCGAGATTAACGAATTGTTCCAGAGAGTTAATCATTTTTAATGTGAGCGGTGTGATTTGTCGCTCCATGACAGCGGCATTTTCAATGGATGCGTCCAGGTCTTCCATTGTCTGCTGTTGATGAGCGATCTGGGCTTCCAGCTGAGCGTTATATACTTGCAGACCTTCAACTTGTTTATTTACCTGTTTAAAGTCCTGGAATAGGTCACTGGTTTGGTCGGACACGCTATCTATACGCTGCTGGGAAGCTTTTGCTGCTGCCGTTTTATTCGCACTGGCGTCCAGTGCTTTATCCACAGAGGCCGCACTGGCGCTAACGCTCATCAGTGCCGAGAAGGTCACTGCCAACAAGGTTGTAAAATAAGCCCTTATGTTATGTCGCTGGTTTTTCATATGGTTCTTCATGTGTTTTTCAGCCCGGTTCCTGTCGCTTCGATATTTATTACGTCAACACTTGCTGTGTCGATTCTGGGCCTAGCAGGCCTGATGTGCCCCTCGGGCAGCTCGCTCCAACACCTGAAAGAAATAAGGCGTATCACCCTGCACTTCTGGTTCTTGACGGCTTACTTCTTGCCAATCAGCTTCGTTGTATTCAGGGAAAAAGGCATCGCCCTGAACTGTCGCCTGAACCCGAGTGATATATAACCGATCCGCTAAATCAATCGCCGTACGATAGATTTCTTCACCCCCTATCACCATTACTTCCTGTGCTTCTGTACTTACCCCTTCACTTATCCCTTCGCTCTCATCCTGCTCAGCCGCCCTCTGCTCTTCAGCAATAGACATAGCCTGCTGTAAGGAAGAGGCTGTTTTAACGCCAGGATGCTGCCATTCGCTATTGCGAGTAATCACAACGTTCAAGCGCCCAGGCAATGGTCGACCAATGGAGTCAAAGGTTTTACGTCCCATCACAATGGGCTTACCCATGGTCACGGACTTAAAATACTTAAGGTCTTCGGGCAAATGCCAGGGCAACGTATTGTTCAAACCAATAGCACGGTTTTTGGCCATAGCGACGATGAGTGAGAGCTTAACGTCAGTCATTGACTTAAACCGCTACTGGCGCAGATATGGGTGGGTGGGGGTCGTAGCCCTGTAATTCAAAGTCATCAAATTGAAAGCTGAACAGATCCTTCACCGATGGATTGATGGCCATCACAGGAAGCGGGTGCGGCTCCCGACTGAGCTGCTCTTCCACCTGCTCAAGATGGTTTGAGTAAAGGTGGGCATCACCAAAGGTATGGACAAAATCGCCGGGACGAAGACCGGCAACCTGGGCGATCATCAACGTCAACAGTGCATAAGAAGCGATATTGAAGGGCACCCCTAAAAGTACATCAGCGCTACGCTGATAGAGCTGACAGGACAAGCGTCCCTCGCTCACATAGAACTGGAACAACGTATGGCAGGGCGGAAGGCCAGATTTCGCCATGACAGGAATATCTTTGGGGTTCCACGCGGAGACAATTAAACGACGGGAATCCGGGTTATTCTGGATGTCGGAAACTAGCTGGGCAAGCTGATCGACACCCTCAAAATTACGCCACTGGTGACCATAGACTGGCCCCAACTCACCGTATTGAGCAGCAAATGGCTCATCGACTTTTACTCGCTCGACAAATAGCTTCTTCTGCTCCCGCCATTCGGGGGTATACATGGGGAAATCTTGATCCTGTCCGGTCTCTCTCAGCCAGCTCTGAAAAGGCCAATCATTCCAGATATTTACACCATTCTGCGCCAGGTAACGAATATTCGTATCACCCCGAATAAACCACAGCAATTCATGAATAATAGACTTGAGGTGAACTTTTTTGGTGGTCACCAAAGGAAAACCCTCTTCGAGAGGAAAGCGCATTTGGTAGCCAAAAACGCTCATGGTGCCAGTGCCGGTGCGATCTTCCTTCCGCACACCGGTATCCCGAATATGTCGCATCAGGTCAAGATATTGCTTCATTCAACGTCTCTATTTATGGGGCTATTTATCGTAACAGCTTGGGCTTTCGGGCCAAAATAGCCCCAAAGAATTAATCCAGCACCCACCGCAAACATGGGCAGACATAACAGCTGCCCTCTCGTCATCCAGTCAAACAGATCAAAACCGATATGACTATCTGGCTCCCGAAGGAATTCTACAGAGAATCTAAAGCTGGCATAGAGCGCTAAGAACAAGCCACCCACCACACCTTTAGGTCGTGGTTTTCTTGAAAATATAATCAACACGATACTCAGGACTATACCTTCCAGAATGGCTTCATAAAGCTGAGAGGGGTGCCTCGGTAATTGTTGCGGATCACCCGGAAACAGCATACCCAACCAGCTATCGGTGGGCCGACCCCAAAGCTCCTGACCAATAAAGTTTCCCAGCCGTCCCAAGCCAATACCAATGGGCACCATCGGTGCCACAAAGTCACCCAGAGCCAGAAATGGTTGCTTAATTTTCCGGCCATAAAGCCACAGTGCTGCCAACACACCAAGTAACCCGCCATGAAAGGACATACCGCCCTCCCATATTCGAATCAACCACACCGGGTCGGACAGCCATTTTTCAAAATTGTAGAAAATCACATAACCAAAACGACCACCCAAAATTACACCGAAGGCGCAATAGACAATAAGGTCTTCCACTTGAATTCGCCGTACAGGCGACCAGGGCCGCATGCTGCGCCGGAGTGCCAACCGCCAGGCAACCAAAAACCCCAGAAGGTACATCAATCCGTACCAATGAACGCTGAATGGCCCCAGCGAGAAGGCGATAGGATCAATATCTGGATAAATTAGCATTGAATAACTTAGGTCAAAATCAGGTTGAATGGATCATAGCCTGTTCCCTTGCTGGGTTACAATGCCACCATGTGCTTGATTGTTTTTGCTTGGAAATATCACCCCGATTATCCACTGATTATGGCGGCCAACCGCGATGAATATTATCAGCGGCCCACGGCACTGGCAGATTTTTGGGAAGACCAACCTGACATTCTCGCTGGCCGGGATCTCACGGGTGGTGGGACTTGGCTTGGGATCAATCGCCAGGGCCAATTTGCTGCTGTCACCAATTACCGTGAGGGGCACCAGCAACCCGCACCTCGATCCCGAGGCGAACTAACCACCAATTTTCTGAGCAACGGCACCGACATCAGACAATATGCACAGCATGTCATTGATGAGGGTGATCAATACAATGGTTTTAACCTGCTGCTAAGCGATGGAGACCAACTGTACTATTGCTCCAACCGTCAACCACAGATACAAACAGTGTCCCCCGGCATCTACTCTCTCAGCAATCATCTACTGGACAGCCCCTGGCCAAAAGCCATCCATGCCAAAGAGGCACTGGAACCGCTGCTCAAAACAAATGCTGTGGATCAAGGCCTACTGATCCAGAGCCTTCAGCGACGAGAGCCTTTTGCAGATGAGTACTTACCTGATACGGGTGTGGGACTGGAAATGGAACGCATGCTTTCACCGCCATTTATAGCGTCAAAAGACTACGGCACTCGCTGTACAACGGTGCTCTTGAAAAATAACCAGAGGGAAACGACGCTAGTGGAGCAAACCTATGGGAATGATGGCTCTCAAGATGAACGAAGGACGTTCAATCTAACCGGCCCAGGCGGCACCGATCAATGAATTTTGGCACGACGAAATAGCCCGGCAACTTCCGGTTTTTTCAACGCATCTTCCATGTGTTTCAAAACAGACTGGGCATCGGGCATCTCCATTACCTCTTCCAGTAGCTCCTCTGCTTCTGTCAGGCTCACTTGGCGCAAAATGGCCTTCACCTTCAGCAAGCTGGTTGCACTCATTGATAGCACACGGAAACCCAATGCCATCAGCAGCACTGCACCGACCGGATCCCCTGCCATCTCACCACAAACACTGACGGGCGTATTTTCTCCCTTGGCACCCTCGACAATAGACCACAGCGCCCTCAACACACTTGGGTGACAAGTATGATAAAGACTTGCGACCCGTGAATTATTTCGGTCAACCGCAAGAAGATATTGAGTGAGGTCATTGGTGCCCACAGACAGGAAGTCTACCCGGCGGGCAATTTCGCGGATCTGGTAGACCGCTGCGGGTACTTCGATCATCGCCCCCACATTAGGCATTTCAATCTGGTAGCCTTCTTCCTCGGTCAGTTCGTCATATACCTGATAAATCAACTCCAGCGCACTTTCCAGCTCAGCCAAATTAGAAATCATAGGCAAGAGAATACTGAGGTTGTTCAGCCCCTCACTGGCACGCATCATGGCTCGCAGCTGTACTAGAAAAATTTCGGGGTGATCCAGACAAATACGGATACCGCGCCAACCAAGAAACGGGTTCTCTTCTTCGATGGGGAAATAAGGCAAGTCCTTGTCACCACCGATATCCAACGTTCGCATGGTTACAATTCTGGGCGCAAACATTTCCAGCTGCTCGCGGTAAGACTTGCGCTGCTCTTCTTCAGAGGGAAACCTGTCCAGCAGCAGGAAGGGAATTTCGGTGCGATATAGGCCGACGCCCTCTGCGCCACGATCAAGAGACAGCAAAGCATCCAGTCGCAACCCGGTATTAACCCAAAGCCCTAGCTTGTGGCCATCTGCCGTCACACAGGGCTCATCAGTTAATTTTTCGAGGTCAGCCGCCAGTAATTTTTCTTCATAGATTTGCTGGACATAAGTCTCTCGCACCTCATCACTCGGGGAAACAACCATCTGGCCATTGTGGCCATCGACAATGACCTCCTCGCCCTCCAAGCTCCCCCACGGCAAGTCGACCACCCCCATCACTGTGGGTATACCAATGGCACGTCCAAGAATAGCCATGTGGGAGTTACGAGAGCCTTTTACCGAGACAATAGCCGCTACTTTCTCCAACGGGACATCAGCAAAAGAGGCCGCAGATAGCTCCTCACCAACCATCACCATATTATCCGGGTAAGTGGTACGCTTGGTTTCCGATTGTTGCAGGTAAGCTAACACCCGGCGCCCCAAGTCCTCCACATCAGTAGCCCGCTCTCGCAGATACGCATCCTTCATACTCTTAAACATTCGGATATGACGCAGCACGACTTGGGACCACGCACTTTGTGCGCATAGCCCTTCCTTAATTAAGCTAGTAACCTCACCACCTAGAGCGTGGTCATCGAGCATCCTTACGTAGACATCAAATAGAGCTCGCTCTTCATCACTGAGTTTGCCCACCATACTCTCATCAAGTGCATGGATGTCCCGCTTGGTTTGCTCCATCGCTTGACGAAATTGACACAACTCAGCCTCAATATCCTTTATATGTCGGAGAGGGACAACATTGAGGTCTGCTGATGGCGCAATCACCACCACAGTACCAATGGCCACACCAGGGGCACTGGCCACACCAGGATAGATGCGCTCACGGGCATCTTCCCTTGGATTTATGAGTCGATCCAGCTCACCTGTTGCATCAGCATGGGCAATAACCCCAGCCAGTTGCGCCGAAACAGTCACCAGAAATGACTCTTCACTTTCATCAAAGCGCCGCTGCTCCTGCTCCTGAACCACCAACACACCCAGCACCTTGCGCTGATGGATAATGGGCGCACCCAGAAAAGAGCGAAAGCTCTGTTCGCCCGTTTCAGGAAAATAAGCAAACTTGGGGTGGGCATCTGCCACTTCAAGGTTGATTGGCTCAGCTCGAGAAGCGACCAAACCTACCAAACCCTCTTCACTGGATATGCGAACATTGCCTACTGAATCGGGGTTCAACCCATCGGTAGCCATCAGCACATAGCTATCATCTTCGGGGCTGTAGAGGTATACCGAGCACGTACCGGTTTTGGTTACCTGCTTGACCAGGTGAACAATCAGCTTAAGGACTTCAGCGAAGTCCTTGGCCGCATTGACTTCCTGTACGATGGTTCTCAGTGATTCCAGCATCTAGCCTTGGCGCTCCATTTCACATTGCAATGGCGATAACTCTTTTAATGCCCTGCGATATACATCTCTTTTAAATTCGATGACCTGGTTGATGGGGTACCAATAATTCACCCACTGCCAGCCATCAAACTCAGGTTTTTCACAATGATCCATGCGAACTTTGCTCTCATCCCCCACCAATCTCAGCAAAAACCATTTCTGTTTCTGACCAATACACAATGGCTTGGAATGTCTTCGCTGCATAGCCTTTGGCAGGCGGTACCTCAACCAACTTCGAGTACAGGCTAACAACTCAACGTCGTGGGGTTCAAGCCCCACTTCTTCGTAGAGCTCCCGATAAAGTGCCTGTTCTGGCTTTTCACCGGGATTAATACCACCTTGAGGAAACTGCCAGGCATCCTGGCCAATTCGCTTGGCCCATAACAACTGGCCCACACCATTAGAGATCACAATACCCACGTTCGGGCGAAAGCCCTCTTGATCAACCACTGCCTATACCCTTAAAAACCTGTACCCTAAAACATAGCCCGTTAATTCGAATTCTGTACACCAGAGCCTTCGAAACCAGCAACCCAACATTCACTCCGACACCAGAACTTACATTAAATACATAGTTGAGGACAGCCCTATCTCTCGTTAAGCTATGGCGCCTTTTTTACAAATAACCTGCGAGAAACCCATGCCACTTGCCATCTTTGATCTTGATAACACCCTCATTGCAGGTGACAGCGATCATAGCTGGGGGGAGTTTCTCGTCGCCCACAATATTGTCAACGCTGCTTATTACAAGCAAATGAACGATCAGTTTTACGATGATTACCAAAATGGCAAGCTGGACATGTCTGCTTACCTTGAGTTTTCGGTGGCGCCCTTAGCCAAACTTAACTCGTCAGAACTAACAACACTCCACGCTCAGTTTATGACCGATGTTATTGAACCTATGTGGCTGCCTCACGCTGAGGCACTACTGCAACACCACCGAGACAATGGCGACACGCTGATGGTGATCACCTCCACCAACAGGTTTGTAGTGGAACCCATTTGCGAGAAACTTGGCGTAGATCACCTTATTGCCACTGAGCTGGAACAACACAACAACCGCTACACTGGGCGAGTGTCCGGGATACCCAGCTACAAAGAAGGGAAAGTCGCTCGCCTGAACAGTTGGCTGACACAAACCGGCCACAGCATGGACGGTAGCAGTTTTTATAGCGATTCTATCAATGATCTGCCACTGCTTGAGATTGTTGAGCGCCCGGTAGCGGTCGACCCCTGTGACCAGTTAAAAGCCGTAGCGATCAAGCGTAACTGGGAAATCATCAGCCTACGTGGTGAGTAAAGCTGGTACTCTGTGACTACTGCTTTCTGACTCCACCAGACTGGCATCACCAAAGATTGAGAGTATCCAGCCGCATGACGGACCCTTCATTTCAACTCCTAATGCAACAACTTAGTCAGGTAACCGGCCCCCAGTTATTGGTGGCCGATGAGAATCTTAGGGATGCCCCACTTCATTTGTTGCTCGCTGACACGATTACCCTTATTACAAACCGCTATGACATCTACAACCAAGCTCAGTCATCCGGCCTAAGTTGCCATTTTAACGATTTTGATTTTTCTTCTTTTGGCGACAACAGTTTTAGCCAAGTGCTATACCGGGTTTCCAAAGAAAAACCGGTGACTCATCACGTCATCAATAACTCCCGGCGATTACTAACCAACAACGGCACCCTGGTACTTTCTGGCGCGAAGACTGACGGAATTAAAACCTATACCGATAAGGCCGCCCGCTATTTTGGCACCCGAGCCACGCCGGAAAAGCATGGCAGTGTTTACCGCGGGGTGATCCACCATCAGTCTTCCACAGAACAACCTCTGGACGACCAAGATTACCAGCAGCTCAGACCTTGTATCTCATTAACTTCTCCCTCAAACGACTACCTGCTTTACAGTAAACCAGGGTTATTTGGCTGGAACAAAGTAGATCAGGGCAGCGCATTTTTGGCTGAACACCTGCCAGCTTTTTTTGGGCGCTTCCGGAATACCCCCCGCCATATTCTGGATCTGGGCTGTGGTTACGGTTATCTCTCTGTCGCTGCCAGACAATGTGTTGAAGCAACCATCACTGCCACGGACAACAATGCCGCAGCGATTGCCGCATGCTCAAAAAACTTTTCATTGGCTGGCATTGATGGAGAGGTTATTGCTGGTGACTGCGCTGAAAATATCACCAAAAAATTTGATGCAGTGATCTGCAACCCACCTTTTCACCAGGGTTTCACCACCGACAACCAACTTACCCAACGGTTCGTCACGAGCTGTCACCAGCACCTGAAGACTGGCGGTATGGCGTTATTTGTGGTCAACCGGTTTGTACCTCTGGAGAGCTGTGCTGAGCCTTTATTTCAAGTCAGTAAGTTCGGCGAGAACAAGGGTTTTAAACTGGTACTTTTAGAAAAACACTAGAAATATAACGGATGAAAAAGCCTGCTATAAAAAACCAACTGTAGAGAAACGCCGGAAGCTTCCGATACGCTTTCAGTAAATTCCGAGATCAGTTGTGCCAATTTTTGGGCCATCCGCTATTGCCCATCTATCCGCAGAATACACCTCCTATCACTGAACCAATCACTCTGTTATGGCATAGGATGAAAAACAAGCCTGTGATTCTGCTGCCCGCAACACCAGCTTATTTGGCAGAGATTATTTGACTTAATAGCCTCTGCAAATCGCGCTTTACCGCACCATTACGTCCTGCCAAAGGAAGCCCCTGCCGCGCCAGCTGTTCTGCCAGTTGCAACTGGGCCATCGCAAAATAGTTAGAGGCCATTACAAGGTAAATTTCTGGTTCCGTATGATTAATTCGTAGCGCACGCTCCACCACTGCATTAGATCGGTCGTATTCCCCGACCCGATTATACTCCCAGGCATCCGCAACCAACTGAGCCACCGCGCTGTTAGATGCCCTTTCTGGGGTTGGACTGCTGGGCACTATTACATCACCAAGCACATCACCTCGTACACCGCCTGGCTCATCATCAGGTAGTGTGGCCGGTGCAGAGGGGGTCGACGGAGGCCCACTGACTGGCGCCATCATCGGCGCACAGCCCGTCACAAACAACAGCACCAACAAGATGCTCAAAGGGTACTTCATTCTCACCATCCCAATTTATCTTTTAACCAGTCAACAACATTATCCAGTGGTTCTGGCACACAACGCCCTTTATCAACAGGCTCACTACCATCAATAAAAGGCAAATATCGAGAGCCTGCACACCCCTTTCTGCCCAACAAGCCCGTATCCGTCTCTACCCAATGGTAACTAACACCCTCCGGCTGATTGAAGACTAACGAGCGATTATCAAGCTCAGACATAACATCCGTCCACAACTGCAAGGCGCCCGTGCCCCCGGTTAGCGGGGTTTTTCCGTTATCATCCCTGCCCATCCAGACAACACTGAGATAATTGCCACTGAAGCCAGCAAACCAGCTGTCACGCTGATCATTTGTCGTCCCTGTTTTACCGGCTAGCACCAAATCTTGCGGCAACCGTTTGTAGGCACTTTTACCGGTACCCTCACGCAACACGACCTGTAATGCATAGTGAATCAAATGCATCACGGTTGGATCAAAACGCTGCTCTGCGGCAAAGGGGTATCGCTTTAGGGGTACATTCTCAGCGGTAAATACTGAGTTGATTGCACGTAGCGGAGAGTAAAAGCCATTGGCCGCAATGGTGTGATACAACTGAGCCACATCCAATGGTGACATTTCCACAGCACCCAACATCAGAGAGGGTAGTTCCCGCATACTTCCCTCATAACCCAACCGCCTAACGGTATTGATAATCGCGGGCAAACCTACGTCCATCCCCAACTTAGCCGTAGCCTGATTATAGGAGTGCCCCAGACCCTCATAGAGTGGTATCTGGCCATGGCTCTCACGCTCAAAATTGCGCGGCTGCCATACCTCACCATTCTCGGATTCCACCGAGATCGGGGTGTCGTTAATTTGACTTGAAAGCGTATACAACGAGGGCTGTTCAAGCGCCGTCATATAAACCGCTGGTTTAATTGTCGACCCCATGGGTCGCCGTGCATCCAGTGCACGATTGAATCCCGCATATCCAGGCTGACGACCACCAGCGATGGCCAGAACCTCTCCTGCTCCCACCCTGATGACCACCGCTGCACCCTGCAAATCTCCAGCAGTAATACGGTAACCCGACTCCAGGTTTTCAATCCGGCTGACCATTCGACGTTCTAGCTTGCGCTGTACCTGTGGATCAAAGTTAGTAAAAACCCGCAAACCTTCTGTCTCTAGGTCTGAGGCCTGATAATCCTCGCGAAGCTGACGCTTAACTAAATCCAGATAGGCCGGATATTGCCAACGCCCACCCCCAGAACGAGAGGACACCACACCCAACGACTTTTTCTGGGCTGCCGCTGCCTGTTCAGTGCTGATGACACCTTGGCGAGCCATCACATCAAGCACCAAGTCGCGTCGCTGCTGTGCTCGATCAGCATGACGCCAGGGATTGTAATACGAGGCACCCTTAACCAGCCCCGCCAATAACGCTATTTGGTGCAGCTCCAACTCTTCTACCGGTTGCTGAAAATAATGACGACTAGCCAGCCCAAAACCATGAATAGATCGCTCACCAGCCTGGCCTAGGTAGACCTCATTAAAATAAGTTTCGAGAATTTCATCTTTACTGAAGTGAATTTCCAGCAACACAGACATGATGGCTTCGAGTGCTTTTCGTGTCAGCGTGCGCTGTTGATCCAAATAAAAGTTTTTAACCAGTTGCTGTGTGAGCGTACTGCCACCCTGAGCTATCCTTCCCTGTTTTACATTGGCCACAAATGCACGGGATATCCCTCTAAAAGACACACCGTGATGGCTGTAAAAACCCTGATCTTCCACCGCCACCAATGCCTCCACAAGTGCCGGAGGCAATTGCCCCAGTTGCACCAATTCCCTGTCTTCCTTCTGCGCGGGATAAATGCCACCAATGATCATTGGCTCCAGCCTTGCCAATGGCATCTCAACCCGTTTTGCATCCACCAGACCAGATACACTATTCCCAGCAAACGTTAACGTCATTAATCTCGCAGGCTCACTACCGTCCCAGAACTCAAATCCACGAGAAAAAATTTCCACACGACGGCTGGATACACTGTACTGCCCCGGTGCTTTAGCCGCAGCCACCTGCCTATAGCCTAGGCTATCCAGCTCCCACTTCAACTGCTCCCGACTCAGCGGCAACCCTTGGTAAAGTTCAAGTGTCCGACTGTAAACATGAGAAGGTAACGACCACTTCTTGCCAGTAAACTTTTGATAAACCACCGCATCAAGTGCAAGAAGGAATAGCAATCCAACCACGACCGACAGCCAGAACAGCCTTGTTAGCCAGCGCCATCTGGAATTGCCTTTGCGCTTACCCGGCCTTTTTTCTCCCCCCCTTGTTTTTGCCAAGAAGTTACTCCTGTTTGGTTATTTATACCCACTACATTCCAGTAGCGAGTCACATCAAATCTTTACTCCGGCTCCCACACGGGGATAATAGCCGCCTCATTAATAACCATAAATATGATTGATCATGGCCAAATATCACGTCTACGGAATCGGCGCAGCGCTGGTGGATACAGAAATTGAAGTTACCGAGGGCGACCTGCAACACCTGCATGTTGAGAAAGGCCTGATGACTCTGGTTGATGAAGTACACCACGACCACTTAGTAGAACACCTACACCACCATCTTATTGCCTCCCGGCGTGCCAGCGGCGGCTCAGCAGCAAACACCATCATCGCTGTCAGTAGCTTTGGAGGCAAGGCTTTCTATTCCTGCAAAGTAGCCGATGATGACAATGGTCGTTTTTATCTGAATGACTTGGCTGAAGCCGGTGTAGATTTTCACCAGAATGGCGAACAAGTGGAAGGTATTACAGGTAAGTGTCTGGTATTGATCACCCCAGATGCAGAGCGCTCCATGAACACTTTTCTTGGCGTCAGCGAGACCGTCTCTATAGACAACCTAAATACGGATGCCATCTCTCAGTCCGAATATCTGTATATGGAGGGCTACCTAGTCACTTCCGATACCGGTCGTGCAGCCGCCATCCGGGCCAGGGAAGTTGCTGAACAGCATGGGATAAAAACGGTACTGAGCTTGTCTGACCCAGGGATGGTGACCTTTTTTAAAGCCGGCCTTGAAGAAATGATGGGGGATAGCGTAGATATACTCTTCTGTAATGAAGCCGAAGCATTGGGCTGGACGAACAGTGACACGCTAGAAAATGCCGTAGAACGGCTCAAAAACTCAGCTAACGCCTTTGCGATCACACTAGGCAGTAATGGAGCATTGGTTTTTGATGGAGACAACCTTCACCGCATACAGCCACACCCTGTTACAGCAGTAGACACCAATGGTGCTGGCGACATGTTTGCCGGGGCTTTTCTCTATGCCATTACCCACGACTACAGTTATGAAGCTGCTGGGAATTTTGCCAGCTTGGCAGCGGCCAATGTGGTGAGTCAGTTTGGTCCTAGGCTCAGCGTTGAGCAATACCCGGAAATTTTACAGTCACTCGTGCCGGCTCTATGACAGTATTTTAAGGCGGGGCATTGTATTCACAATGTGGGTGATTTCAGGTTCGCCAGCGGCATCGGTTTAGCAATCAGGAACCCCTGCGCATAGTCCACGCCAATTTCTTGCAACATAGAAAGTTGTGTATTGTTTTCAACACACTCAGCGATTGTCTTAATACCCATAATATGACCCAAGTGATTGATGGTGCTCACCATGGAATAGTCCACTTCATTTAGTTCCATTTTCTGAATAAAACTGCCATCAATTTTCAAGTAGTCTACGGGCAACTCCTTGAGATAACCCAGTGAAGACAACCCACTACCAAAGTCATCCAGTGCAAAAGAACAGCCTTTATCCTTGAGTGCACGAATCAAATCCATGGCCCGATCAAAATGTCTGATAGCCGCCGTTTCTGTCACTTCGAACTGAAGCCGCGCAGGATCGACACCGGTACTGTCAAACTTGCTAATAATGTAACCCTTTAGATCTTCATCACAAACAGTATTCCCCGATAAATTCACCGCAAAACATTGATCACCTTTTGGGGTCTCTTGCAAATAGGTAAAGATTTTATCGAGCACCCAACGGTCAATATCCTCCACCAAACCATAATGCTCTGCAGCAGGAATAAACTTGCCGGGAGGAATGATACTGCCTTCACGATCAAGCATTCTAACGAGTATTTCGTAGTGTCCAACCCGCTTGGCGCTCTTACCATCGATGCCACTTCCTACCAACACGATCGGCTGACAATAGAGCACAAAACGGTCTTCCTCCAGCGCCTCAGAAATAATGGGTATCCACTGGGCGATACTCTGGCGCTCAGCCACCTCAACACTGTGATACTGAAAATGGATACGGTTGCGACCCGACTCTTTGGCGGAGGCACAGGATGTCCCTGCCGCTACCAACACATCAATTTCTGACGTAGTACCTCGATCAATTACTGTGGCGCCAATACTGGCACCCACCTTCAAGCGCCTTTCGCCCCAAGGGAAACTGAACTCCTTGATCTGCCAAAGCAGTTGTTCAGCCAGATTACGGCTCTCATCCACACTGAGATCATTGAGCAACAGTGCAAATTCATCGTTACCGATTCTTGCCACCACATCTTTTGGGCCAGCCTGCGTTTCAATCATACGAGCAAATTGGCACAACAGCTCATCACCCGCATTATGTCCGCAGGTATCATTGATTACTGAAAAATTATAAAGATCGATATACAACAACGTATGAGTGCTATCACTAAGGTGGGCCGCATCAATTGACTTGAGAATTTCATTTTCAAGGTAGCGGCGATTACCGAGTTCGGTCAATGGGTCATGGGTTGCCTGCCAAGTCAGCCTGGTGGAAACCCTCCGGGCCTCACTCACCGAACGAAACACCAGTACTGCACCCGTAATTTCATTGACCCTGTTGCGCAATGGTGTTGCTGTCGCCACGACTTGAAGGGGCGCCAGCCCCCCGACCTTCAACATCGTATTGTCAGCAACAGTAACCGTTTTCCCTCTGGCCAAGGCTGCCAGGCAAGGAGATTCCACCTCCTCACCATCTTCACCGACCAACACCATCAGGTCATCAATATGCAGATTAGGCTTGGAGTCATTTACCTCCAACAACGCCATACTGATCGGATTAAGGTGCTCGACAAAGCCGTGTTTGTCGACCATCAAAATACCATCTACCACCTGACTAAAGACGGCACTCAATAATTTTCGCTGGTGGAACAACGCCTCAAGATTCACCGAATGGAGAGAAATATCCTGAAGTGCCACCACATAGTTCTCAGAATTGGCTGCTGACTGGAAACATTCTGCCCGTAGACTAAGATCCTCTCCCGCTGCAGTGGCGCCCTCTATAGAACCATCACCATCACCGCCTACAGCATACTCAAGGGCTGCCTTGAGATCAGTGTCTGCATTAGTACCAGGTAACAATACCCTTAGTGGTTTCTGTTTGAGCTGTTCTAGCCTGTAGCCAAAGAGTGTCTGTAATGACTCATTGGCATCCAGAATAAGATGATGATTATCAAGCAGTAATAAAGGTATATTTGAGGATTCAAGATACGCAGGAAACGCACCTCTTTGATCAACTAAAGCTTTCGACGGTCGCTCCCTTCTGGCCTTAGCTGCAATCGGATCAAATGGCGCTTCACTAATTTGCACTAAGCAGCAGCGGCCTAAATCTGGCAACTCAACAGGCGTGAAACTCACTCTATGCAAAGGCATCTCACGGCGGCCACCAGCCATCACTGATTCAATAAAATCCAGACGATCCGGGTCGATCTGCTGTGTCCAACAAGTAAATCTATTTTGAAATAACGCCAGATCAATTGCTCCGGCACAATCAGTTCCCACCAAGCTGGTAAAAAGAGTATCGAATGACCGCCCAGAAGTATCGTCGGATGCCAACCCAGTCCACTCGACCAACCATTGGTTCCAGCACCGAACTCTGAGGCGCTCATCCAGTAACATCACTCCTAAATCCTGACTATCCAGAATAGCCAGAGCCAATCCATCATCGACAGCAACCGATGTTTGCAAATTGGGGTGAATGTCAGTATTCATAAGCCACCTGCCCAGTTCCATTAACGCACTGGCGTCTTAGTACCAATAAACCCAATTGGGCTTAAAGTCTATCGGTTCAGTATAAACTGCCTTCCTTCTTATCTACTGAACTTCAACATAGTTTGTGAGAAATTTAATAAAAAAGCTTCAATCTTGGCCGTACAGCCTCTAGCCCTGCTCTAAAAGCTCACGCATATTTATTAGTGCGGCATTAGCACGACTGATGTAGGAGGCCATCACTAAAGAGTGATTAGCCAGAAAACCAAATCCACTGCCATTAAGAATTACCGGACTATATACCGACTCCTGTGTTGCCTCTAACTCACGAATAATCTGCTGCAAGCTGGCACGAGCATTTTTCTTTTGCAGGACTTGATCAAAATCTACTTCAATGCCCTTAAGAAGCTGAATTATTGCCCAGGTACTACCTCGGGCCTCATAAAACACATCATCAATTTCCAGCCAGGGAGTCTTTACCTCAACTTCACCTGGCGTACCCGTAGACTGCCTTCCTGCACTATCACCGGCCAAATCTATATTGATCCGACGCTGACCGACACTGGCACTCAACCGTTGCGATAGGCTACCCAGCCTAGTTTCTAATGTGCCCAGCCAGTAACGCAAGTTATCTGCACGGGCATAAAACTGAGCGTTGTATTCATCTTCATCCGCCAGCCGTATGAGATAGCTCTTGAGATATTCAACACCCTCCCTGTATTCTGATTCAGAGGCAGGGACCATCCAACTATTATGATCAAAATTGAACCGTGATTCCGCCAGCGCTAAGTCCGTATCCTCTGTAGATTGAGACTGGGAGCGACTAAACGCTTCCCGCATTGCCTTACTAAAGTCTCTTACCTGAATCATGACCCCATACTCCCAATTGGGCAGGTTATCGAGCCAGATTCCGGGGGGTGCAATATCATTGCTGAGGTAACCACCACGCTTGGTTAACAGTGTATCTATCACGCCAATTAATGCGGCCGTAGAGGTAGTACCCCCTACCACATGGTCAACCTGTGCCAGAGCATTGACTTCAACATCAAATGGCTCAGGCTCTGTGCTCCAGAACCAACCCAGTAAAAGAGTTAGCAGCAGGTAGGCTGTCACGACCACCAAACTGATGCGTAGCCAGGGCGGTCCTTCCCTGCGTGCATCTTCCTCTCCAGCAAGGCTCTCGACTAACGATGCGCTCACCTCGCCAGCCCGACTGAAGCATTTACCCGCCCATTCAAATCCCTTCATTTAGCCTTTTCCCTCACGAAGCACACTACGCACCGGCATGGTTACCACCACTTCGGGGCAGCCTTCGAAAAAGAGTGTCACCCTATACTCTTCACCATCTGACAAACTATTTTGTAGGCCAAACAGCATCAAATGATAACCGCCAGGCTCAAAGCTAACTGTCTCTCCCGCGGGCAAGGCGACTTCCTCAACGGGGCGCATCGACATTGTTCCATTATGGTGGGTATGAGCATGAATTTCAGCGCTACTGGCAATAGGTGATGCTGCGCCCACCAACCGACACTCTTGGCCTAACCTATTGTCCAGTGTCATAAATGCAGCAGTCACAGTCTGCCCTGGAGGCAAACCTCTAATATAGGCATCACTGACTGTCAGACCATCACTACATGCCGTCACCGCCAGTAGTACCAACAACATTCCTGAATATTTGCTTAAAGACAACTCGATAATCCCTTTGACTGAAGGTGGCGACTATAACACTGCGCCCGGAACTTCAACACTCAGACCTCAGCACATAACACCTAACACTATAATGCCTAGAGTTCAGGACTGAAAAATGTCTCTCGCACCCCATGTCTCTCCTCCGTACAATAACGAACTGCACTTTGGTTGACGGTGTCCAATACGCAGTGTCCAACGCAAAGCTGGCTCAGTGAAGAGCACCCAACGAGGAAAACGATGCCAAGTCGATTACTACATATTGGTCTCTACTGCCTGCTGCTATTAGTGCAGCCTATCTATGCAGAAGATCTATTCCCCCCATCCAATAGCGCCAACTCGCTGGAAGAAACCGTTCAATTCCTCCCCGTTGAAGATGCCTACAGGCTACTGCCTACGATAGAGGGCAACCAACTGCTGATTAACTGGGAGGTTGAGCCCGGCTACTATCTTTACCAGCATCGCTTCCAGTTTCTGAACCGTGACCTTACACCCCTGAGTGCTACACCAGAATTTGAGCCAGGAAAACGCATCTATGATGAATACTATGAAAAAGAGCTAGAGGTCTACTACCACCACACGCTCATCCGCCTGCCGCTGAATGCAGACTACTCAGAGCTCATCGTAGAATCACAAGGCTGCGCTGACGCAGGGCTCTGCTATCCACCGCGCCGCCAAACAGTCTCCCTGGACAGAGCGAATACTATGGCCACCGTCACTGAGACGGTGAATCACAACCCTAATTCTGGAATGGGCATCCAGCCACCACAAACAGCCACCAACTTACTACTAATGATGCTGTTCGCCCTGTTGGGCGGGGTCATCCTCAACCTAATGCCCTGTGTGTTTCCAGTGCTGTCCATTAAAGCGCTCAGCCTAACCACTTCTCACCTCAGCAAACACGGCAAGCACCTTCACGGACTCGCCTATACGCTAGGCATTGTTCTCAGCTTTATGGCTATTGCAGCTCTGCTGATGATGCTGCGTCGTGCCGGCGAAAGCATCGGCTGGGGATTCCAACTGCAATCACCCCTCTTTATTGGCTTACTGGTTTACCTCTTCGTGTTAATGGGCCTGAGTTTTTCTGGCGTATTTACCATAGGAACCCGACTAATGAATATCGGGCAATCCACCACCGAAGGGCACAGCCTTTCATCCTCGTTTATGACTGGCTTGCTAGCAACACTGGTAGCAAGCCCCTGCACCGCCCCGTTTATGGGTACAGCATTAGGGTTTGCCCTGGCTCAATCAGCTTGGGTGGCAATGTCTGTCTTCATCGCGCTGGGCCTGGGCATGGCTCTTCCATTACTTTTGCTATCCTGGTGGCCCGGTATGGCAGCGAAAATGCCTCGCCCCGGTGCATGGATGGAACGATTCAAGGAATTCCTGGCGTTCCCCCTCTACCTGACCGCCGTATGGTTACTATGGGTGTTTGGTCGACAAACAAGTAGCGATGCCGTTGCAGCACTTATGGGCGGTATTGTCCTACTATTATTTGCCCTCTGGGTGCTAAAAACCCGCAAAAGTGCCCTGACCATTATCACCGCCCTGATAGCCACAGCTCTCGCCCTGATACTTCCATGGCAAACCCACACCAATGGCGACAACAGCACCACGCCCTGGGAACCCTACAGCGAGACAAAACTACAACTCTTGCGCGTTAAAGGAGAGCCCGTATTTGTCAATTTGACTGCTGACTGGTGCATCACTTGCCTAGCCAACGAAAAACTGGCCCTCAGCTCAGACCTATTCTTAACGACACTGCAACAAAAGAAAATTACCTACTTAAAAGGCGACTGGACCAAGTACAACCCTGAAATCACCCGGTTGCTGAATCGACACCACCGAAGTGGGGTTCCTCTCTACCTGTTCTACCCAAGGGGAACAGGTAATCCGCACATTTTGCCCCAGTTACTGACAGAAGATATTGTTTTGGAGGCGATTTCTCTACAAACTGAGTGAATATTTCAAAAAATATCTACACGTTAGACGAAGTTGCTGCATTTCCTGCCATTATGCCGGTATAACTCTCGAAACACCTGCGAAGTAGAGCCAACTGTTTAATTACGACCCTACCCGGCGTCTCGAAAAGGCATGACTTTCACCTAAACTTGCAGCGAATAGAGTCAAAAATCCTAAAACTACAAAAAATTGGACAGCACTAAGCTTTTAATGCAGACTGCTTTCAGCAGCCTCTTTTTGGGCTTAACCACCAACATCCTTTGAACACTCAAATCTAGCAGGGACACCATGGCGACCATACTGGTACTACACGGCCCCAACCTGAATTTGCTCGGCTCTAGAGAGCCAGATGTTTACGGTAAAGACAGCCTGGACAACATCAATCAAAACCTAACCGATACCTGCATCAAAAAAGGGCACCACTTATTAGCCCTGCAAAGCAACGCAGAGTACGAACTGGTGGACCGTATTCACGATGCCCAAAAGGAAGGCGTGAACTTTATTATTATCAACCCCGCCGCCTTTACCCACACGAGCATCGCACTGCGTGATGCTCTTCTAGCGGTAGACATTCCTTTTATTGAGGTCCATCTATCCAATGTCCATACTCGGGAAGAGTTCAGGCATTACTCCTACTTTTCTGACATAGCCAACGGTGTTATCTGTGGCTTTGGCAGCTTGGGCTATGAATTAGCCTTGGATGCAGCATTAGACCAACTAAATTCCTAACAACATTTTTACCATTTGGAGTAACCACAGATGGATATTCGTAAAATCAAAAAATTAATAGAACTGATTGAAGAGTCGGACATTAACGAGCTGGAAATTAAAGAGGGTGAAGAATCCGTACGCATCAGCCGTGGCGGGCAAATAGTTGCCGCCGCACCCATGATGGCGGCAGCACCCGTGGCCGCCGCACCTGCACCGGCCGCCCAAACACCATCTGCCGAAGCACCTGCCACTGCCGAGCCTGAAGGTCATATCCTAAGGTCTCCAATGGTTGGCACGTTCTACCGCTCATCAGCACCTGGCGCAAACGCCTTTGTTGAAGAAGGCCAACACGTTAATGCAGGCGATGTACTCTGTATTGTTGAAGCCATGAAGATGATGAATCAAATTGAGGCCGACAAATCAGGTACCGTTGGCGCTATTTTGGTAGCAGACGGTGAACCTGTTGAGTTCGATCAACCTATGATCACCATCATTTAAACCGCAGAGGACAGGAGCAACAGCTATGCTGGATAAAGTGCTTATTGCCAATCGCGGTGAAATTGCCCTGCGGATTCTACGAGCCTGTAAAGAGCTTGGCATCAAAACCGTAGCCGCGCATTCAAAGGCCGACGCAAGCCTGAAACATGTATTACTTGCCGATGAAACCATCTGTATCGGACCAAACTCTTCGGCACAGAGCTACCTAAACGTGCCCGCTATTATCAGCGCCATGGAAATATCAAATGCCCAAGCCGTTCACCCCGGCTATGGCTTTCTCGCCGAGAATGCCGACTTTGCAGAACAGGTAGAAAAAAGTGGCTTCACCTTTATTGGTCCAACCGCCGATGTGATTCGCATTATGGGCGACAAAGTAGCCGCCATCGACGCCATGATAAAGTCTGGTGTTCCTACGGTACCCGGCTCCAATGGCCCTCTGACAGATGATGCTGCTCGTAGCAAAAGGATTGGCCTTGAAGTTGGTTACCCTGTCATTATTAAAGCTGCCGCAGGTGGTGGCGGTAGAGGCATGCGAGTAGTCCGCAGTGAAAACGAACTGATCAATGCCATACAGGTTACCAAGGCCGAAGCAAAAGCTGCGTTTGGCGATGGCACTGTCTATATGGAAAAATTTCTGGAAAACCCACGACATGTGGAAGTTCAGGTGCTGGCCGATGGTCAAGGCAATGCCATTCACTTGGGTGACCGTGACTGCTCATTACAACGTCGCCACCAAAAAGTACTGGAAGAAGCACCCGCCCCCGGCATTCCAGAAGACGCTCGCAATGGTGTTTTAAAGGCTTGTGTTGATGCCTGTATCGAAATTGGTTATCGCGGCGCAGGCACCTTTGAATTTCTCTACGAAGATGGCTGTTTCTTTTTTATCGAGATGAATACTCGGGTACAAGTGGAACACCCTGTAACTGAGATGATTAGCGGCGTGGATATTGTTAAGGAACAACTCTTAATTGCCAGCGGTGAAAAACTCAGCATTCGCCAAGAAGACATCACCTTCCGCGGCCATTCTTTCGAGTGCCGAATCAATGCAGAGGATTCCACCACCTTTATGCCCAGCCCCGGAAAAATTACTGCCTATCATGCACCAGGCGGCAATGGCGTGAGAGTCGACTCACATATCTATGCGGGTTACACGGTACCGCCACACTATGATTCCCTGGTAGGAAAAATTATTACCTACGGTAAAGACCGTGATGCTGCCTTGTCACGTATGGCCAATGCACTAGATGAACTACATATCGAAGGCATCAAAACCAATACCGAACTGCAAAGAGACTTGGTATGTGACACAGAATTCCGTAAGGGTTGCGTCAACATCCACTACCTAGAAAAGAAACTGGGCCTATAGATAAACAGCCCTACAACTATATTCTACTAGCTCAACAAACAAAAAAGCCCCGCATGTCGGGGCTTTTTACTCATAGGAATTCCTCATAGGAGCCACAATGCCCTGGCTACAACTCAGAATAAACAGCTCAAGAGCACAAGCCGAACGCATTGAAGATTTACTGCTGGAAGCTGGTGCAGCTTCAGTCACCTTTGAAGACAATGCCGACGAACCGATACTGGAACCAGCACTCGGTGAAACGCCACTGTGGGGGCTAACTCAGGTCACCGGATTATTTGATGCAGAAACCGACACTGAGGCTACCGATCAGGCTCTGGAAGGTAAGCTGGGGCAATCACTGCCAGACCATCGCTGGGAACAGCTGGAAGATAAGGACTGGGAACGAGAGTGGATGAAACACTACCAACCCATCCAGTGTGGTGAACGATTATGGATTTGCCCCAGCTGGCTAGCTCCTCCTGAACCGGAGTGCGTTAACCTATTACTTGATCCCGGTCTAGCTTTTGGTACGGGGACTCACCCAACGACATTTCTCTGCTTGCAGTGGCTTGATCACTTGGCACTGGAGGGGAAGACGGTGACAGACTATGGTTGCGGATCTGGCATCTTGGCCATTGCCTCATTACTACTAGGCGCCGATTCTACAATTTGTGTGGATATCGACCCCCAAGCCCTCAACGCCACCACTGATAATGCCCAACGCAATGGGCTGACAGCAGATCAGACACCGGTTTACCTGCCGGACAAAGCGCCCGAAACACCCACCGATGTGATGATAGCCAACATACTGGCCGGGCCATTGGTATCACTGGCACCGAAACTAGCCTCACTCACCAAACCCGGAGGAAGACTTTGCCTGTCCGGAATTATCGAAAGCCAAGCTGAAGAAGTGATGGACAGCTATCAGCCCTGGTTTGATTTTGACCCACCCGCCATCAGCGAACAGTGGGTACGACTGACCGCTGTTAAGCGTTGAGACATCCCCGTAGAATAGACAGAGCTAGGTAACGGTTCTGCCCGCACATCATGACTGAGATTATCACCCGCTGCCCAGGTTGCTCGGCGTCATTCCACGCATCACTGGCTCACCTCGAAGCAGCCAATGGCCAAGTAAGGTGTGGCTCCTGCTTGTTCATATTTGATGCCTGCGCCCATCAGATAGAAGAGGAGCAACCGAGAGACAATCCCACCGAAAACAACCTATCTCTCGATAGTGATGACTTATTAATTTACGACGATATGGATATCAGCGTACTTGATGGCTATGAACAGGAACAAGATGAGCCTCTCCAGCAAGACCTACTGACAACAACAGAGCAAAGCTCAGCACAAACCGAAACCGAAACCGAAACCGAAACCAGCTTATTCGGCTCTGATGAGATAACAACAACCCCTGATTTTCTAATCGCGCCAGAATCAGCTCCACGCAATTACCCAAAAATACTGCTTTGGCCATCACTCTCAGTGCTGGCAATGATGGCTCTCATTTTTCAATACATATATTTCCACGCAGATATACTCGGCACCGATCCAAGCCACCGCCCCTGGCTCATACATTTTTGTAATATCACCACATGCAAACTGCCTATCATGAGGGATACAACAAAAATTCGTAGCAGTAAATTATTAGTGCATAGCCACCCAGATATATCTGGCGCTCTCATCGTCGACGCCGTCATTATTAATGAGGCCAACTTCAATCAACCGTTTCCCGAGCTAGCACTCAATTTTGAGGATCTACAGGGCGCCTCCGTTGCACGCCGTAACTTCAAACCCGATGAATACCTGCACGGAGAGATGACCGGAGTGACCATCATGCCCACTGGCCAGCCAGTGAGGCTTACACTAGAACTACTGGACCCTGGACCAAAAGCTGTCAACTACTCACTGCTCATCCCGGAATAAACTTTTTCCTAGAGCCAACAACAGGTATCATAACGGCCCTTTTCCAACCCCCACCGACAGGCAATCGAGGCGCTATACCTTGGTAAAAATTGGCGATCATGTATTGGCAAGCCGGACTATTCTGGCCCCCATGGCGGGCGTCACAGATCAGCCCTTTCGCCAACTCTGCCGCCAACTTGGTGCAGGTTTAGCTGTATCAGAAATGATCACGTCTGACACACGCCTCTGGAAGAGCAGAAAAAGCCAACAACGGCTAGTCCACCGCGATGAATCTTCCCCCCGATCGGTTCAAATTGCCGGCAGCGTACCATCCATGATGGCTGAAGCAGCCCGACAAAATGCTACCCTTGGCGCAGAAATTATTGATATCAACATGGGATGCCCTGCCAAAAAAGTCTGCAAGAAAGCAGCAGGCTCTGCGCTACTAAAGGACGAAGCCCTAGTACAAGACATTCTCAATGCCGTGGTATCAGCGGTCGATATTCCCGTCACCCTTAAAATTCGGACTGGATGGGATCATCAACACCAAAATGCAGTCACCATTGCCCAAATTGCAGAGGATTGCGGCATCAGTGCTTTGGCCGTTCATGGCCGCACCCGTGCCTGCCGATTTAATGGTCAAGCAGAGTACAACACGATTGCCTCCGTCGTTAACGCAACCACCATACCCGTATTTGCTAATGGCGATATCAGCACAGCACACAAAGCCAAACGAGTTCTAGATCACACTGGTGCAGCCGCAGTTATGATTGGTCGTGGAGCACAGGGAAACCCCTGGCTATTTCGGGAAATAAACCACTACCTCGCACATGGGATAATGCCAGACACCCCATCAAAGGAAGAGCTCGCCAGTACGGTCAATCGACATATTGAGGCTATCCATCAATATTATGGCGAATATCTTGGAATTCGGATTGCCCGAAAGCATGTGGGCTGGTACGTTGGAGCTCTGCCAAATGGTGAAGTATTTCGGAAATATTTCAACCAACTGGAAGACCCCTACCTACAAAAACAAAGCCTGCATGAATTTTTTGCAGCACCAAAAAATAATTGGGACCAAGCCGCATGAGCGCTATTGATACTTTTACTATTCAGGCAGAGACAGATGCTGAACCAACCACTGTTACTCACCACCATGAGTCACTGCGCCAGTGTGTGGAAAATGCTCTGCATCAATATTTTTTACATCTGGACGGACAACCAGCCAACGACCTTTACCAGCTGGTACTCAGCGAAGTGGAAGCACCCCTATTGGAAGCCGTGCTGACCTACACACGCAATAACCAGAGCAAAACTGCGCAAATGCTGGGCCTCAATAGAGGCACATTGCGAAAAAAGCTAAAACAATACGACTTACTTTAAAACGGTGAGCTTTAAAACTACAAGCGTCAAACTGACGAGCTTTAAAAACTACTGACGAGGACATCATGAGCGACCTGCGTAAAGTTTCCCGCGCCCTGATCAGCGTATCTGACAAAACCGGTATTGTTGAATTTGCCAGAGAGCTCAGCGCCCAAGGCGTAGAACTTCTCTCGACAGGCGGCACCCACCGCCTGCTTAATGATAACGGTATTGCCGTGCGGGAAGTCTCCGATTACACAGGCTTTCCTGAAATGATGGACGGTCGAGTAAAAACACTCCACCCAAAAGTTCACGGCGGTATATTGGGTCGCAGGGGCATCGATGACGACATCATGGTCGAACACGGCATCCTTGGTATTGATATGGTTGTCGTCAATCTCTACCCCTTCGCGGCAACCGTGGCCGACCCGAATTGCGACCTACCTACCGCCATTGAGAACATTGATATCGGCGGCCCGACCATGGTTCGCTCTGCGGCAAAAAACCACAAAGACGTCGCCATCGTGGTTAATGCCAGTGACTACAGTGCGGTACTGGATGAAATGAAGGGGCAAGATGGACAGCTGGGTTATGAAACCCGCTACAACCTGATGGTTAAAGCCTTTGAACATACTGCAGGCTATGACGGCATGATCGCCAACCACTTTGGTGCCCGTAACACAGCCAACGAAACACGTAATTTCCCCAACACCTTCAACGCCCAGTATTTCAAAACACAGGAAATGCGCTACGGTGAAAACCCCCACCAGAATGCCGCTTTCTATGTAGAGGAAAATCCTGCCGGAGCAAGTATTGCTACCGCCAAACAGTTACAGGGCAAAGAACTCTCCTACAACAATATCGCCGACACCGATTCTGCACTAGAGTGCGTCAAACAGTTTGACCAACCTACCTGCGTTATTGTTAAACACGCCAATCCCTGTGGCGTCGCTGTGGCCACAGATATTAAAACGGCCTACGATTTAGCATTCGCCACTGATCCAGAATCAGCCTTTGGCGGCATTATCGCCTTCAACCGCGAGTTGGATGCAGAAACCGCCGAAGCCATTTGTGAACGTCAATTTGTTGAAGTGATTATTGCTCCCAGTATTTCTGATGCGGCCAAAGAAGCTGTCAGCGCCAAAAAGAATGTACGCCTGCTGGAGTGCGGCGAGTGGGATTCATCGACATCTGCTCAAGGCTTTGACTACAAACGCGTCAACGGCGGCCTGCTGATTCAAGACCGCGATAAAGGCATGGTCACTGCCGATGACCTGAAAGTAGTTACCAAGCGCAAACCGACCGAGGCAGAATTCGACGACATGCTGTTCGCCTGGAAAGTCGCCAAAATGGTGAAATCCAACGCGATTATCTACACCAAAAACAACCAAACTATCGGTGTGGGTGCCGGGCAGATGAGCCGGATAAACTCCGCCCGAATCGCTGCCATTAAAGCAGAACATGCCGGTCTGGAAGTACAAGGTGCCGTTATGTCATCCGATGCCTTCTTCCCCTTCCGCGACGGCATCGATAATGCGGCCAGCGTTGGTATCAGCTGTGTCATACAGCCCGGCGGATCGATTCGTGATGATGAAGTAATTGCCGCAGCCGACGAGCACGGCATGACCATGGTGTTTACGGGAATGCGTCATTTCCGCCATTAACAGATAAACCTTATCATGCACTTTTGCGGCGATTGCACCTTCCCGTGCACTAATTCAGGGTAATCGCCGTTTTCATTTTAGGCTCGACCGACAGGAAAAACCTCCATGAATATTCTGGTGATTGGCGCAGGTGGCCGTGAACATGCATTGGCATGGAAAGCAGCCCAAGGCGAAAATGTTGAAACTGTTTTTGTCGCGCCCGGCAATGCTGGAACAGCACTGGAACCTGGGGTAGAAAATGTCTCCATAGATGCTGGCGACTTTGAAGCCCTAGCCAATTTTGCCAAACAAAACAATGTCGAGCTGACTATTGTCGGGCCTGAACAACCGCTGGTAGATGGCATCGTCGATTTCTTTGCCGCTCGCGGATTAAAGGCCTTTGGCCCCAGTAAAGGGGCTGCCCAATTGGAGGGATCCAAGGCCTTTACTAAAGACTTTCTTGCTCGCAACAATATCCCCTCTGGCGAGTATCAAAATTTTACTGAAATCGAACCGGCTCTCGCCTACCTTCAAGAAAAAGGCGCACCCATTGTCGTAAAAGCTGATGGCTTGGCCGCAGGTAAAGGCGTAATAGTCGCCATGACCTTGGAGGAAGCAGAAACCGCGGTTAAAGATATGCTGGCAGGCAACGCCTTTGGCGAAGCGGGCCACCGAGTGGTGATTGAAGAATTTTTAGCCGGTGAAGAAGCCAGTTTTATTGTGATGGTAGATGGGAAGAATATTTTACCCATGGCCACCTCTCAGGATCACAAGGCCAGAGACAATGGCGACAAAGGGCCAAATACTGGCGGTATGGGAGCCTACTCACCGGCACCCGTGGTCACGCCCGAGGTTCACAACCGCGTAATGGATGAAATTATTCGCCCCACCGTAGAAGGCATGGCGAAAGAAGGTAATGCCTATACAGGTTTTCTTTATGCCGGGCTGATGATCACGCCGGACGGCGCCCCCAAGGTCATTGAATACAACTGTCGGTTTGGTGACCCCGAAACCCAGCCGATCATGATGCGCCTGAAATCCGACTTAGTTGCACTCTGTAACGCGGCAATGGATAAAAAACTGGATCAATGCACCGTGGAGTGGGATTCAAGAGCGGCACTAGGCGTGGTTCTCGCCGCAGGCGGCTATCCAATATCCTATGACAAAGGCGATATTATTTCTGGGCTTCCCGCATCAGATACTGATAACCAAAAAGTCTTCCATGCTGGAACCAAAACCATCGATGGCCAAGTCACCACAAACGGTGGACGTGTTCTCTGTGCAGTAGGCCTTGGAGATACAGTGACCGAAGCACAACAACAGGCTTATCAGCTCACTAATAAAATTTCATGGAACAACGTCTATTACCGCACAGACATTGGCTACCGTGCTGCAGCTAGGGAAAAGTAACTCTCTGCCTGCTTCTTTGGATGTCTTATGATGCACTGGGGCACTCTGAATAATTTACTATGCCTACTGTCTGGACAGCCAAACATCCAAACCTTGGGCATTGAGCTGGAAGTCTAGCGCCAACACTTCTCTCATTACCTGTAAGTCTGTTTGTGGCTGCATGGTTTTAATCAGCGCCAATGTCATTTCCTTTATCTTGCCAAGAATCATTCTCTGCCGGTCTGGTACATTTTTTAACGACAGGGCAATCTGCCGATATGCTTCGACCTGCTCACAAAGTAATTTCGCCACATTTTCAGGCTGCTCAAGCACGCTGTAGTGGGTCAAATACATTCTCTGTGGACACTTGCCCATCATTAACCCAATGGAGCCTAACAGCTTGTCTGGATCAAATTGTACTGGCGATGTCGTGGGTATGATAAATCGCTTATCGCCAAATATTAGTTCCCGATAAGAGATGCCAAATGTGTCTCCAGTAAACCACCCTCGGCTCTGGCGATCCCAAACACAAAAATGGTGCTCAGCGTGGCCCGGTGTGTGCCGAATTTCTAACGGCCTTCCACCCAGATCCAGCACATCTCCATCCTCGGCAACTATCACCCGCGCTTCTGGCACAGGAAGAGGCTCACCATAGAGTTCAGCAAATTTTTTCTCGCCATAAACGGCTTTCGTACCAGCAATCAACTTGCTCGGATCAATCATGTGACGGGCACCCCGCGGATGAATGACCAGCTTGGCACCGCTAT
>MAAC01018322.1_pt1 | contig 43282 bp, 36 predicted proteins | sample 1115981 | NCBI WGS metagenome assembly MAAC01 (sample SAMN04961126, study PRJNA320927) | seawater metagenome | isolation source: sample BD02T64 sea water enriched with oil for 64 days | place: USA:Gulf of Mexico | collected 2013-07-27 | reverse complement strand
ATCGAAGAAGCGTTTGAGCAATCCCACTTCTTCGTTCCATCTATTTGTAAGGTTAGTACACGGATGTACTATATTAGGGCAACGCAGGAGCAGTTGCCGAGAATAACCATTACTGTATAGATGCGTCTTGAATTGGAATCGCTCAAGCGCTCTGAAACCGGCATCTTGAATGGTGACGGGTATACTTGTAATTATTTTGCCAGAAAAGCGTCAACAAAACTAGGGTCTGTTGAGCTTTGCGGTACAAATTTTGTTCAAAAAGGCGAGCTTTGAACAAGGCTTGGCGATTGAAGTTTGGTTGTTCCAAATAATTGAGCCTAAACGCTGTAAAAATGCACAGCAAAGCTCAACAGACCCTAAAGTCTGTTGCCCTTTCATTGATTAAATTTACGACTTAGCTTTGTTCTCTGCGCATTTCTTTAAACAAAGACAGTTCCCAAGGGCGCATCGCCGTTAACACCCCGATATGCTGTCGCTTCGATAATGGCAATTGTGCATCTTGATGATTCAACTCAGCACATTCCTGGGTTAAATGTTTGAGTTTTTTGAAAATGGTGGCAATCGAATTTTGACTGTAACTGCCACGAATATAAAAACGAAAAGAATCTTCACTGGCAAAATCAGACATCAAAAATTTAGCCATCACATCCTGACTAATGAAGCGTTCTAAAGGACCTCGGTGTTGCCATTTAAAGTCTTGCGAAATTAATAATTTATACTGGTTATTCGGCAATAGTTGGATCATTTTTAACTTGTCGAGACGGACCAGCAGGCGAATGGCGGCAAATTGATCAATTTGGTAATGAGTGATTATTTCCTCAAAACTCCAGCCATCACGAACACAGGCGGCAACAAGCAGTAACTTAGGATCATGCACCAGTTCTTGCTCTTGTTCTAGGGTCAATTGTGAAATTTTCTCTTGCTGGCGTTCAATTAATAAAAACAGGTCGGTCAGGGATAAATCCATTAACTGACAAATGCTTTCCAGTCGCTGCAAACTAAAACTTTCATTCGAAAAAATTCGTTTTATGTTTGCTTCACTCATCTTGAGCTGCTCGGCAACATCGGCATAAGTCAGTTGCTGTTGTTTCAATAATGTTTTTAACACATCACTAATTTGTTTTATTTGGCTCATAGCAAAACTCTATTTTTGTGTTGTCTAATGTCTAAAGTATTAAATAACTATACTTGTGGTGGCATAATTCAATACCATGACATTAAAGGTATACATAAATGATTTTACTGTCCATAGTTAATTTGCGTTCAACGAGAGCGCTTACCAATGATTAACTTTTGAGAAAGGAATAAATGATGAAAACAATCAATAAAATCGCCTTAGTTATTTTAACGATGACGTCGAGCAGTGTGTTTGCCGCAGGAGGTGCTTCGGAGCATTCGGCACAATCGGTAAAACATTCGGCCTTAGCAGGGTCAAACGGAGTTGTGGCCAGTGCCAAAACGGCAAGTGGAGTGATTGCCGTGCCATTAAAAATTGTTGGCGCTGTTGGTAATGTCAGTGGCCAAGCCGGTGATTCGTTAATGGAAAGTGCGATAACCACGACACCACTTGAGGTCAGTGACAAAACGGTGACTGCAGGTCCACCACCGAATCAGGCATTGAAAAAGCAAGAGCCGGAAACCAATCCATTACAGGAGCTTTAATGATGAAAGCATTAATTATGTCATTAGTTTTTGTTAATGCGTCAGCATGGGCTGGTAGCGCCAGCCCAACTGAAAACCAGCATGACACAGAAACATTAACCGCGTTTGCAAAAAGTGTAGAGCAATATGCTGCCAGCCAGGGAGCACAGGCGTTCATTATCGGTCGAGTCGGTCGGCCTGAGAATGACTTGCCGAAAGGGGTCGCGTTCACTCATGCGGCAATCGCGATTTACTCCAATATTGAGTTGGAAAACGGTGAAACTATTAAAGGTTATGCCATACATAATCTTTATCAAAAGGAAGAAAAAAAGGATAGAAGTGCCTTGGTAACCGACTATCCGATAGACTTTTTTTGGGGAGTCGATGCGCTAAAAGCCGGGATAATTATTCCAACCGTTGAGTTGCAAGCAAAACTTATCGACGCCATAGCGACAGGTAAGAATAGGGACGTTCATAATCCGAAGTATTCGGTGCTGTCTAATCCCTTTGAGGGCAGTTATCAAAACTGTACTGAGCATACGTTAGATGTAATCAATGCGGCGATATACTCTACTACTGACAAAGCACAATTAAAGGCGAACGCGAAAGCCTACTTTAAACCGCAACGGATCCGAACTAATCCAGTGAAATTACTGTTAGGCAGTATATTCATGGACGATGTGACGTTGAAAGATCACCAAGGTAAAGTGAAAACCGCAACCTTTACTGCCATTGGTCGATATTTGGACGCAAACCAATTGTTGGCGAAAGCGGTTATTTTAGATGATGCAGGTAACAGCAAAGATTTACTGTAACTTTTTCTTGGTTAAAATTCTATCGAGATTGTTGGCAAATGCTTGCTTGTCGGCTTGGTTTAACGCTGGTGGGCCACCGGTTTGTACGCCACTGGCCCGCATGGTATCCATAAAATCGCGCATATTTAAGCGTGCACGTATGTTGCTTGTGGTGTACAACTCACCTCTAGGGTTCAGTGCCGTTGCCCCTTTCTCTATCACTTCAGCCGCCAAAGGAATGTCTTGTGTCACCACTAAATCACCGGCAACGACACGCTTTACAATTTCATCATCGGCGACATCAAAACCAGAGCTTACCTGAATAAATTTAATAAACCGTGATGGTGGAATGCGCAAAGCATGATTTGCCAGCAGTGTTGTTGGTGTATTTGTCCGGTCGGCGGCTTTAAATAAAATTTCTTTTATCGCTACCGGGCAGGCATCGGCATCAACCCAAATATTCATCTTGTAGTTTCTTCTCGTGTTAAATGATATTTAATCAACTTGGTATTAAAGGTAGGTAGGTTTTTCAATTTCATAAATGGCGTCACTGATGCTATCCATTTTCTCATTGAGAATGGCTTGCGCATCATATACCCGTCGCCATTCAAAGTGCAGGATTTCAGTGGGATTCATAACGCTGCATAAATCACTTTTAAACCCATCGAAGAAGCGCTTGAGCAATCCCACTTCTTCGTTGCATCTATTTGTAAGGGAATAACCATTACTGTATAGATGCGCCTTGAATTGAAATCGCTCAAGCGCTCTGAAACCTGCATCTTGAATGGTGACGGGTATATGACCCCTGATTATAAAATGTCGAGCCCATTTCTTTGGCAAAGAAATCCAATAAAAATTCGGCATCAAATTGTTCCAATTCCTGCTCAAGCTCAGCATCAAAATAGCGTTGCAGCTTTAACACCAACGCCTCCTTCTGGGAATTAGACAGTTCTATTTCTGACATCTGTAGATACTCAATTTTCTTCGCATTTTTACGGTGTTATGGCTGATATTATAAACAAAAGCTAGTGCACTTAATATCTGAAATAGTCATTAGGACTTACCTTGGTCTACCCAGTATGCACTACCGTTACATTCTTGAATTTGATAGCACTCGGCATTTGCTCGTACATTACAGGAGTGCACAACTAAAGAATTACCTCCCTGTAATTGGGTATTTACTTGAAGCTCTCTAATTAAATGAGATCTTGCTGAGGCGCTAAAGTGCACAGGGCGAGTAATACTTTCTCCATCCCCTTCAGTGTTGCTCAGACAAACTTCAGAATGAACACTGCTGATGAAATCTCCTTGATAATGACGAATTTCTTGCATAGTGTATTGCTCTACCACGGAAGAACTGATTTCAGCCCGAATAAATGGTCCCATATTGGAATCAAACCTGACATTGCTGCATGAAAGCAGCACAATACTCGTTACCATCACTAGTAAATATTTCATATCAATCCTTAATCTTATCTAGTGCGGCCATATTACTGTTATATGTGCTTTTTTTACCAGTGAAATTTTCAAATAGCTGTTGGTGTGACATTTTTGAAAACGTGTCATCGCGGGTGTCGTAGTCACTTATCCATTTTATCAACATGGGTAAATTATCGTCTTGTTGTTGCTTGCTTTGATATTTATGCGGCTCAAATGCCCTGTTTTTGGCGTTGCTAATGCAATCTTCAACAGATAAGTTTAAATAGATCATTTCAGTCGCGGTTGAGCTTAATAAAATAAGCAAGTCACCATAGCAACCTTCAATTATCCAATTATCATTATTGCAGATAAAGGCGTTAATTTTTTGCCATGACTGATTAATCGGTGCGCGAGTCGGCGGTGTGCCAGGTAACCAGGCAAGAATATCTAAATCTAAATGAGCGGCACCATATTGCCGACACAGCTGTTGTGCTAATGTCGACTTTCCTGAGCCAGAATTGCCAAATATCAGGGTTTTTCTAGTGGTTATCATTTGTCTATTGCTGCTACTCGTGGCTGCTTTTCGCTGGAATATTCATGATAAATATCATCCAAAAATTTACAAAACTCGCTTTCGTCCATGTCCTGGGGGATCACAACATCATAAACTCGGGCTCGCATACCCGTTTCTGAATCCGTAAACAATTGCCATTCATCATTGGTGCGATGGATTACCATTTTTTTCCGAAAACATTATATCGATACATAAATTTCAAATACCAAGACTAGCTATGACTTTCAATAACAAGTACTTCAATCATAACAGCATGATTATTTTTTATTAACCGTTTGCCAGTTCGCAAACCACCGGGTAAAAATTATCAATAACGCATACTTGGGCAACGTTGTTGCGATAAATGCGCTTGGATCTAAGTTAACAATAGAGAATACAAGATAGTAACTGTGCAAGAGTAGAAATGGCAAAAGAAACAATGCATACGGCAAGCGCTGTTTCGCGCCATTGAATAAGTTTAACACTGCGGCAAACACAAATAGCGCCAATAACAATGGTAATCCCATGATAACTATATCTAACATAAAGTGAATAAACAGCGGATAATCTTGGGCAAAATCGAGGAAATCCCCCTGGATTGCTATTGCCTTACCATAGCCAAGAATAGGGACTGAAAGGCAGACAAATAAAATGCCGAGTAGGGTACTAATGATATTAATTTTATTCAGCATTGTTCAGTCCTTGTCAATCTTCTTGTTCTTTTTCACTTCCACAACGTCATAAGGGCTTTTGTTGGGGATCTCAGTGCCTTTAAATTTATTGTCTTGGTTTTCGGCAAAGCCTTTGGTTAGATAAACCACCCAATATTCAACATGTGGTGTTTGCCATTCTCGTAAAAATGCGATGCCAATTCCATCTTGCTCTAAATAAAACTCAAGCTCACCTAATAAATGTTTACGATGGGTGTCTGAATTTTTAAATGCATGCCACACTTCGGCTGTTGTGTAACCGCCTGTAATGGCTTCTACCTGATTACTGAGCAGCAAACCATAATACTCAGGAAGTTTATAACCATAACTTCTTAATCTGGCGTTAGGACTTCCCCCTAAATTATGCTGGACAATGCCGTGCTCAACCATGGCGGCAGCTTTTTCGATAGCAATTTTTGTCAGTAAAGGGTTACAGCGAAGGGTTGCTCTTTGTTGCTCAGCATCATTGATAATAAATTGCGCCGGTTGTTGTGCTTGTGGGCTATTGCCGCATTGCTCAATTTCCACAGAATAAGCGAATTTTGTCATCAACATGACGGTTAGCAATAAAATGTAATGCGAAAAAGTACTTACTTTCAAAGAAGACTCAAAAATTGTATGTATGGAGTTGGTATCACCTTAACGCATTTTATCTCATAAAAAAACCAGAGTAGACACTCTGGTTTTATCAATGATTTTTGAAAAATAAAGCTAGGCTTGCTGAATTTGGATCAGTTGTTCATCAAAAACAAAATCCAAGATACCCATCGCGGCTTTTCTGCCTTCATCGACTGCAGTTACTACCAGGTCAGAACCGCGCACCATATCACCACCAGCAAAGACGTTTTGCTTAGTTGTTTGCATGGCGAAGCTTGAGTTCTCTGTAGCAATAACGCGACCACGTGAGTCAACCTCAACACCGGCATCTTTCATCCACTGTGGCGGACTTGGTAAGAAGCCAAAGGCGATAATTACGGCATCAGCTTTCATCATAAACTCACTACCGGCAGCAAAGGTCACAGGGCTCCTACGACCATTATCGTCTACTGGCCCAAGTTGAGTTTTTACAAACTTAACGCCACAAGTATTACCATTGGCATCAACGGCGACATCAAGTGGTTGAATGTTAAACTGAAAATCGACACCTTCTTCTTTGGCGTTTAGCACTTCTTTGGGGGAACCCGGCATATTGCCTTCATCGCGACGATAAGCACAAGTAACCTCGGTTGCACCTTGACGAATTGCGGTGCGAACACAGTCCATCGCAGTATCACCACCGCCTAAAACGATGACTTTTTTGTTTTTAAAGCTGGTGTAAGGTTTTACGTTTTCAGTAAGTCCCATGGTGTGTTGGGTGTTGGCAATAAGATAATCGAGAGCGCTATACACGCCAGGAGCATTCTCATTTTCAAAACCGCCGGTCATATCGGTATAAGTCCCTAACCCTAAAAATACCGCATCATATTGCTCGCTGATATCATTAAAGCTGATATCGCTACCGACATTAACGTTTAACTTGAACTCAATGCCCATGCCTTCGAATATCTTGCGACGGCGAACGATGACATCTTTTTCAAGTTTAAACGATGGGATACCAAAGGTAAGCAAGCCGCCAATTTCCGCTTGTTTATCATATACCACGGCTTTTACACCATTACGGGTAAGCACATCGGCACAGGCTAAACCCGCAGGACCGGCACCGATAATGGCTACGGTTTTACCGGTTGCTACTACTTTGCTCAGATCGGGTGTCCAACCTTGGGCAAAGGCGGTATCGGTAATGTACTTTTCGATATTACCAATGGTTACCGCACCAAATTCATCGTTTAGGGTACAAGCGGATTCACATAATCTGTCTTGTGGACAAACCCGGCCACACATTTCGGGCAATGAATTGGTTTCATGACACAACTCTGCCGCTTCAAAAATTTTACCTTCAGTCACCAATTCCAACCATTGTGGAATGTAGTTATGGACCGGACATTTCCATTCACAGTACGGGTTACCACAATCTAAACAGCGGTCGGCCTGACCTTCACTTTGGTCATTACTTAGTGGTTGATAAATTTCAACGAAATTAGCCTTACGCAAATCGATGGTTTTTTTCGGTGGATCGATTCTTTTTACATCAATAAATTGATAAACATTCTTACTCATAATTCTTACTAGCCTTCTACTCTTAACTCAGCTGATGAACGGCTGCGGTGGCCTAATAACGTTTTCACATCAGTAGCTTTCGGTTTAATCAATTTAAATTTCGCTGAAAATTCGGTGAAATTCTCCAGAATAAATTCAGCTCTAAGGCTGCCAGTTTCTTCAAAATGATGGTTGATAATGCCACGTAAATGTTCTTGATGAATCGCTAATTCAGTAAGTTCTATAATTTCAATGGTTTCGCCATTTAAACGTACATCCAAATCATCATGTTCATCTAAGACATAAGCAAAACCACCGGTCATACCTGCACCAAAGTTAAGTCCGACACTACCCAAGATGGTCACAATACCACCCGTCATGTATTCACAAGCGTGATCGCCAGCCCCTTCAACTACTGCACTACAACCTGAGTTACGTACGGCAAAACGTTCACCGGCACAGCCTGCGGCATATAAGTGGCCTCCAGTTGCACCATACAAACAGGTATTGCCCATAATTGGCGTTAAATGACTCTGATAAGTGACGCCTTTTGGCGGCATGATAGTGACTTTACCACCAGCCATACCTTTACCAACGTAATCGTTGGCATCCCCGGTTAAGGTGATATTTAAGCCACCGGCATTCCAACAAGCAAACGATTGACCAACCGTACCGGTTAAATGCAGATGAATTGGGTTTGAACTCAATCCTTGGTTACCGTGATGACGAGCAATTTCTCCAGAGATTAATGCCCCGACTGAGCGGTCAGTATTCTTCGCACTAAAATGATAATCGCCACCGGTTTTCTCTAAAATAGCATCTTGTACACGCGCTAGGATATTGTGGTTAAGCTCAGCTTTATCAAACGGCTCGTTTGTTTCTGTTTGGTATAACGCACTACCTTCTGGCGCCACAACATCGGCAATAATACCGGATAAATCGAGTTTTTGCTGCTTCGCGGTGATGCCTTTAATCGCTACCAGTAAATCGGTTCGACCGATTAACGCGGTTAAAGATTCAACCCCTAATTTCGCCAAAATTTCACGAACTTCTTGCGCCACAAAGCGGAAGTAATTCATTACTTGCTCAGGCAAGCCTTTAAAGTATTCGTCGCGCAATAGCTGATCTTGGGTAGCAATACCGGTTGCACAGTTATTCAAGTGACAAATTCGTAAGAATTTACAGCCTAACGCCACCATCGGCACGGTACCAAAACCAAAACTTTCCGCGCCTAAAATTGCCGCTTTGACAATATCAACACCGGTTTTAAGGCCGCCATCGACTTGTAATCGCACTTTATGACGTAAACCGTTGGCGACTAATGACTGATGCGCTTCAGCTAAGCCTAGCTCCCATGGACAACCCGCGTATTTAACCGAAGTTAATGGGCTGGCACCCGTACCACCGTCATAACCGGAAATGGTGATGAAATCGGCATAAGCTTTGGCAACACCAGAGGCAATGGTACCAACGCCTGGGCCTGAAACCAGTTTAACCGAGACGATACATCTTGGGTTAACCTGCTTTAAGTCGAATATCAGCTGAGCTAAATCTTCAATCGAGTAAATATCGTGATGTGGTGGCGGCGAGATCAGCGTCACCCCCGGCACTGAATAACGTAATTTTGCAATTAACGGCGTCACTTTATCGCCCGGTAACTGACCACCTTCACCAGGTTTTGCCCCTTGTGCGACTTTAATTTGCAGGACATCGGCATTGACCAAGTAATGTGGGGTTACGCCAAATCGGCCAGAAGCCACTTGTTTAATGCGTGAGTTACGCACCGTGCCAAAACGGCTGGCATCTTCACCACCTTCACCGGAATTCGATGAGCCCCCTAAACGGTTCATCGCAATGGCTAACGCTTCGTGAGCTTCTGGGCTTAACGCACCAATACTCATCGCCGCGCTGTCAAAGCGTTTGAACATGTCAGCATCGGCTTCAACCTTATCGATGCTGATTGACTCGGTATCATCTTTTAAGGCAATTAAATCACGCAATGTCGCTGGCGGACGGGTGTTTACATGGTCGGCAAACACTTTGTAATCGTCATAGTTACCGGTTTTCACCGAATTTTGTAAGCTGGTTACCACATCTGGGTTAAAGCAGTGATACTCTTCCCCGTGTACGTATTTTAACTGGCCACCATGAGTGATTTTCTGATGCGCTAACCAGGCTCTGCGTGACAAGTTAATGTTGTCTTGTTCGATGTCAGTAAAGTCACTGCCCTGGATACGACTCGGAATGCCCGGGAAACAAAGCTCCATAATTTTTGACGATAAGCCAATCACTTCAAACAGGCCGGCACAGCGATAACTGGCAATGGTCGAAATGCCCATTTTTGATAAGATTTTTAATAAACCTTTATTAATCGCATTACGATAATTTTCTACCGCATCCCGAGGCGACATCTCCAATTGGCCTTGTTCAATCAACTGTTCAATGGTTTCGTATGCCATAAATGGATACACAGCCGTTGCCCCTAAACCAAGCAATACGGCAAAGTGATGGGGATCACGGGCCGACGCGGTTTCGATCACAATATTTGAGTCACAACGCAGATTTTCATTCACCAGGCGTTGTTGTACGGCACCAACGGCCATAGCGGCAGGAATGGGCAAGGTGTTTTTGGCAATTTCACGGTCACTTAAGATTAAAATAACGGTGTTGCTGTTGCGCACCAGATCAACCGCTACATCACATACTCGGGTAATGGCGGCTTCTAACCCTTCAGCTGGGGCATAGTTCAAACCAATGGTGTCAGAGCGGTAAGATTCAGGATTAAACTCTCTGAGTTGCTTGATGCCGGTATACATCAAGACAGGAGTATCGAATTGAACTCTGTCGGCATGACCTGTGGTTTCATTAAATACGTTGTGCTCACGGCCAATACAGGTGCCCAAAGACATCACAAAGCGTTCACGCAGTGGATCGATAGGCGGGTTGGTTACTTGCGCAAATTGCTGGCGGAAGTAATCGTAAAGCGTTCTTGATTTGCTCGATAATACCGCCATCGGCGTATCATCGCCCATTGAGCCAGTGGCTTCCTGACCATTTTCGGCCATGGTTTTTAATACTTGCTGAATTTCTTCGTAGGAGTAGTTAAACAGCTTATGAAATTCAGTCATTTGCTGGTCACTAAAACTGCGTTGACCAATCAGTTCGGCATCGAGCTGATCAAAGGGTACTAAATGACGAATGTTGTTATTTAACCATTCACGGTATGGGTGGCGCGATTTCAGCTCGTTATCGATGTCTGAAGATTTCATTAATGTACCAGTGTAGGTATCTACCGATAACATTTCGCCTGGGCCGACACGGCCTTTCTCTATGACTTCGTCTTCGCCGTAGTCCCAAATGCCAACTTCTGAGGCAAGGGTAATGAAACCGTCGCGAGTTCGCACATAACGAGCTGGGCGCAAGCCGTTACGATCCAGGTTACAAGCCACGTGACGACCGTTGGTCATTACGATGCCCGCTGGACCATCCCAAGGCTCCATATGCATAGAGTTAAATTCGTAGAATGCTCTTAAATCATCATCCATTGACGGGTTGTTTTGCCAGGCGGGTGGCATTAACAAGCGCATACCTCGGTATAAATCCATACCGCCGGCCATGAACAATTCCAGCATATTATCTAATGATGATGAATCGGAACCACTTTCATTCACAAAGGGTGCTGCATCTTTCAAATCAGGCATTAATGGCGTGCTAAATTTATAGCTACGGGCACGGCTCCATTGGCGGTTACCACGAATGGTATTGATTTCACCATTGTGGGCTAAATATCTAAATGGTTGCGCTAAATGCCATTGTGGCGAGGTATTGGTGGAAAAGCGTTGATGGAAGACACAAATGGCCGTTTGCATCCGAATATCGGCCAAATCCAAATAAAAATTTGGTAAATCTTTCGGCATTACCAAGCCTTTATAGATGGTGACTAAGCCCGATAAACTGGCAACGTAAAAGCGGCTGTCGGTGATACGTTTTTCGGCACGGCGTCTGGCCATGTACAAACGACGTTCGATATCTTGCGAACGCCAGCCAGATGGACCGTTAACAAACACTTGTTCAATAGTTGGTAAGTTAGCTTTGGCGACAGGGCCCAGGATGTTTACATCGACAGGCACTACGCGCCAACCGACCACTTCTAAGGTTTCTTGTGCAAGCTCTTGCTCTAATATCTTTTTACATTCTGCCGCGGCAATCGGATCTGGATTTAAAAATATGGTTCCCACCGCATATTTAGCGTTGAGTTTCCATTGGTTTTCTTCAGCGACAGCTCTAAAAAAGCTATCCGGTATTTGCATTAATAAGCCACAACCATCGCCTGTTTTGCCGTCAGCGGCAATACCACCACGATGTTGCATGCGATCCAAAGCTGAAATGGCGGTTTTGATAAGCTTATGACTCGTCTCACCTTCTTGGTGCGCGATTAAGCCAAATCCACAATTGTCTTTTTGATAATTCGGATCATATAGTTGCATGCATGTTTTCTCCTGTAAATTTCACGTTGGCGTGGTTTTGCGGTGAAGAATAAGAATAGCTAAAAACTGAATAAATATCGCAAAACCCCAACGGGGGACCTTGTACAATATAGGGATGTAGCGCAAAGGTCAATTGAAAATAGAGTGATTACTCTGATTTTCGAGTTGTTGCATTAACTTTGGGGTAACATCTGCTTGCTTGCTATTTTCACTAAGCCCAGTAAAACAAGGGGTAAATAGGTTTGTAATGAAAGCTGAAAGCTTTCACTTTGAATTCTATTTTGGGTAAAAAAAATAGGGGGGAATGAAAGTTAATTACCATTCACTATTTATTCAATAAACAAAGACAATAAAGCCGAGATAGTCTCGGCTTCAGCGATCATGGATATAGGTAAAAGCTAAGCTTGGTAGCCGTTTTTGATGCCTTTAGTCGTTACCGCGATGGCATCGTGAGCATGAAGGGATTCGAGGTGGTTTATCTTCACCCAAAAATCGTCGTAGCCCTCAATCAGGTTCATCGCATGTTGCACCCGGCGAGCGGCGTCTTCGCAAAACATCAGGTTTTGACCATTTAGGCGAGCAAACTCCTGTTCATCTTCACGTTTAACCGCCGCCTGTACCGGCGTTTGTAAGGCCGCCTCTACGGTGTCGACAATATCGGTTAACGGAAAACTGCTTACTTTTGAGTTTAACTTAACTTTCATTTCCGCAATTGAACGTTGGCTGTGCGGTGTTGCCATAATGCCTTCGGTGCTGCCTAACCAGGCATGGACATCGGCGGTATCAACACTCTCTTGTTGTGCGAATTTTGCGGTAAATGCTTGTTGAATAAGCTGGCGAGCAAGAGCCGCAGAACATGGACACGTTGATGAATAGGCAATATCTACGCATAACTCAATATCAAATTTACCTTTATCCAATTTACCGATAATGGTTACCGGATATACGCGCCAGCCTTTTTTACCACTAATTAACGCTTCACGGCGCATTGGGTAATCAAAACTGAATTTCACATAAGCGGTATCACTTAAGTCTTGGTGCGAACTGATAAACTCATTTAATAGCGTGACTAATGACTGGTAATTGAGCACATTATTACTGGCTAACTCATCCAGCAATAGGTAAAGCCGAGACATGTGGATGCCTTTCGCTTTCGGGTCGTTTAAATTCACGAACGCATCGATATGGGCTGAAACAACACGTTCGGCTTCATCTTTAGCAGCTACCATTATTGGCATTTCAATATTCCCCATACCCACTCTGTCAAGAGTACCTTCGGTTTGTGCCGCGGTTTGGTTGGCTATATCTGGCATTGATGTAGGCATTTTAACTGTGCTTCCTGTTTATTTGTTCGTTTAATGTAACTGTTGTTTAAAACTACTGCATATCGCAGGGCGCATATTCTAGCGAAACTAACGACATATTTTTACTTTTTTTTCGTTTTTTCTCTGAAAACCAAAAGACCAAGTAAAATGGTCGGCTATTTTGAATGAATTATGCACTAAAATCAATATTTATAAGGCACCTTGTGCGCTCAGTTAAGTGATTGGTTAATATTGTAAACCTTGTGTTGCCGGCTGGTTGTTTATTTGTAGTACCTTCTCATTATTGTTTTTAATTAAAGCAACATCCGTTTTTTCGTGATATGTTTTGCCAAAATCAGCCAATAGATTAAATTCCCAGGAGTACAAGTCATGGACTTTCTTGATGACACCTTAATTGAACAATACCTTGATGTATTGGGCTTTGACGTGTTTCTGCAAACCGTTGCACTATACGTAGAGCAATCGTCGATATACCTTAAGCAATTACATCAGGCTATCGAGCAACAAGATCATGCATTGTGGCAAGAGAGCTGCCATATTCTTAAATCCGCATCTGGCAACACAGGATTAAAGCAGGTGTTTAGCAAAGCCGGTGAGTTAGAATATTCAAAACAAGAATTTAGCAGTTTAGCGCAAGGACTGGCCGAGTTAGAGCAGTTAAATATAACCAGTATTGAACGGATACAAAAAAGGCTAGCGTAACGCTAGCCTCAATCATTCTGATTAAATATGCTCAGATAGGTACTAGATATCTAACCTGAACTCATCACCCCTAGTTCAGGTTATCTAGTGAACCTACAAAACGATAGCCTTCGCCGTGTATCGTGTTGATAAACTCAGGGCCAGTATCATCGCTTTCAAAGTGTTTGCGTAAACGACGAATTGTCACATCTACCGTTCTATCATTTTCGCGTAAATCACGACCTGTCATCTCCTGAATAAGATCCTGACGGGTGACAATTTTTCCGCGGTTAGCCATTAATAAACGTAATGCACGATACTCACCACGTGGGATCGGGAATGTAGTGCCCTGTGGAGATGTCATTTGACGAGAATTTGGATCTAACTGCCAGTTATTAAAGTTAATCAGCGCAGTATCTGTAACCGGAGCCGAACTATTTGTTGGCGCCATACGCTTTAATAGGTTACGCACTCGAATGGTTAATTCGCGCGGGTTAAATGGCTTAGTGATGTAATCATCAGCACCAATTTCTAAACCTAATACTTTATCAACTTCATTATCGCGACCAGTAATAAATATTAACCCGGTTTCTTTCTTCTTTATTAACTCACGAGCTAGTAATAAACCGTTCTTACCAGGTAAATGGACATCCATTAGTACTAAATCAATGTTATTGCTTTGCAACTGCTGGCTCATGCTTTCGCCGTTTGTTGCAACATGAGTGTTGTAACCTTCCGCTTCAAATAAGTTCTTCAGGTTTAAACGTGTTACTTCTTCATCTTCAACAATTAAAATATTCGCTTGGTTGTTCATATCGACCTCTGATAATTAAACGTTATTACTTGTTGTACAGAAAAAGTTGCTGTTTAAGCCAATTGATTTCTGTTCAAAAATGTATGTTGCCTATATTAGAGAAAGTTGAGAACTAAACAATGGTGAAATTGTTGCAAAAGTGTAAGTTAAAATTTGTAAACGGAATGCGTGATCTGTATGTTAATGTGTTGATTTTGTTGGTTATAAATTGTTGTGTTGATGTTTTGTGGGAAAAGTGACTTTGCAACAAATTGTTATCAGGGCGGCATTTTCAAGTTAGCGGGATATTAATTTGGCAAAAAAGTGATTAATTAATTGTAAAATTATGGTTGCTGTTTACGCTATCGCAACAGCAAAAATAAATGTGCTTTACCTAGCCATTATTGATTTTTACAATGGTGAATAGCAAAGCCCTTAGCATTAGCCAGTTGCTCACAAGGCGCTATTTCTGTTTTGATGATTGGCGCGTACTTTAAAAAATTATTCGCCACAATGGTTAATGTAGCACTTTTATTTAGATGCTTTTTGATGCCTTTTAAGAACGTTTCAGTGGCCTGATAGTTGGTTTTTATCCCTTGATGGAACGGTGGGTTCGATAACACAGAATGATATTTACCCTGCACATTACTGAGCCCGTCTGAGGCAAAGACATTACCATTGAGGTGATTCAACGCTAATGTTTGTCTGGCACTGGCAATTGCCAAAGCGTTTACATCCAGCATATCCACTTCGGTGTTGGTATTTACTTTATTCACATAACTGCCAATAATGCCGGCGCCACATCCAAAGTCCAGTACTTTCCCTGAAATCCCCTTGGGTAAGTGTTCTAATAATAATTGGGTGCCTTTATCTAATTCACCATTACTAAAGACACCAGGTAACGACGCTACCTTAATTTCTATATCTTTTACTTTTACGGTGAAATGCTCATACCACTGAGCCAGGTTAAATTCTGGCGCAACATGATTAAAAATAATTTCATATAAAATACAATGGCGGGCTGAATCGATTTTACTCGAGTTTAAGATATAGTTTTTACTGAGTTTTTCTGCCGACTTAACCCCGCCCTTGTTGTCACCAACAACGAGTATAACGGCATTGTTTGCCAGGGCAGGTGCCAACATAGCCAATAAAAATTGGTATTCTTTTTTCGATTTAGGAAAATAAATGATCACTAAATCATGCTTTTCTTCACTTTGATAGTGTTCCGAAAACACACAGTTTATTTTCCCGTTAAAGCGCGAAGCTATGCTTTGATGTTGTGCATAATTTACCTGATAACTGCTAATTTTTGCCTTTGGGGCTGCCGTTTGCAAATGGCTAAAAAAATCGCTATCGGGACAACCGACGACTAAAGGTGAATTACTTTGTAATAAATCTTCATTGCGTAACAGCAATTGCGAAGGATTTGATAATGCCATGGTTTAATTACTCAGCTTCAGTGGTAAGGCGATTGGGTTAATGGCTATTTTCTTAATTAAGCAGGGATTAGTAAAGAGAATAATGACAAATCTGAGCTTATTTTGCTTTTAACGATAACTAATTCCTAATATGACTAACACAATGTGGACTTGGTAATTGCAATATCTATGAGTAAATGATTAAATAACCGCCATTGAATCCCCGTTGATCTTATACCAATTTGATTACCGGGGAGCAGAAGAGGAGCGTTAACCAGGCAGTTATCTCGAGGGGCCTCACCCCGTTGACAGATAATCAGGGGGATTAACGCCGAGATGACAGTCAAAAAGGTAATACTGTTGTCGGACGATTGGGTTGAATCCCGTCGGCTGTCACTTAACGATACCTATTAAAGGTCTATTTGGTTTAAGTGGAGAGCTTCTGGTGTTGACGCATTAACGCGTGAATTCCTGTCCTTTCTCCTTGTCTCAAATACTAATATCAATATTTTAATACTGGTAAAATGCCCGGCAATTAATGGCATTTGCCTCATATACCCATTTGATTCATTAACATGACAGATGAGGTATCACTAGCGGTAAAGAGATTTAACATGGCAACTTTTCAACTGAATGACTTTTCCTTATGGACAGCGTTAATCACCCCGTTCGATCAACACGGTGCGGTAGATTACGACTGTTTGGCAAAAATAGTTGATGATCAGCAGCAAGCTGGCAATGGCATTTTGATTTGTGGCAGCACCGGTGAAGGGTTGGCAATTGAGCAAGAAGAACAATTGCAGATGGTTAAATTTATTTGTCAATTAAAACCACAAGTACCATTGATGGTGTCGGTTGGCGGGGCTAATTTACCGGCACAAACGGCATGGATTAACGCTTGCAATGAATTGCCAATTGATTGTTATTTATTAACCGTGCCACTGTACGCCAAACCCGGTGTGGTTGGCCAAACTCAGTGGTTTTCAGCGTTAATGGATGCGGCGAAATATCCTTGCATGTTATATAACGTACCATCACGCTCTGCGGTGAGTATTCCAAAACAAACCGTTAAAAACCTGGCCAATCACAAAAACTTATGGGCGTTAAAAGAGGCCAGTGGTGATATCAATGAATTTTTAGGCTTTGTTGAAGCCGCGCCGCATCTGAAAATTTATTCTGGTGAAGATGCGTTAATGCCTTATTTGGCCTCGGCCGGTGCCGTAGGATTAGTCTCTGTGTGTGCCAATGCCTGGCCCGAAGCGACAAATTTATATGTGCAAAAGGCTCTGGCAGGTTACGGCGAAGAATTATTCCCAACTTGGTATAACGCGATTACGCCATTGTTTGAAGTGGCAAATCCGATTCCGGTTAAAGTATTAATGCATAAGCAGGCTGTTATCAATACGCCGGTTTTACGTGCGCCACTGACTCACCTTGAATTAGAATCTGATGCCGAGTTGTTAGCTGCGGATGCGGCAATTACACAATGGTTGTGTCAAAGTCGCTCTGCGCTTCGAGCCGTTAACTAAAATTTTGGATCATTTTCAAGTACATTATCGTACAGCTACAAGTCTGATGTAGTTACTTTTTAGCGTAAACATCAATAGTTTTTAATAATGTTTTGTTGCAATATATATTCAAATATTATGCATAAGCTTCTTCAAGAAGCAATTGACTCAGGGCCATTTTAGAGTTATTTTTTCCGGTCGCTTAAAAGCATGATTTTAATTAATGGATATCGTCTCATAAAGACTCAGTAGGCGTTTGATGTTGAAGAAATTCTAAATGATATTCTGAAGCATCTGTGTCGTACACTTTGAGCATTAAAAATATATGGCTTAATTAGCAAGCTGAAATTAGCTAATAGAAATAGTTTGATGAAATAGGAATTAGCAATGAATGATATGAGTAAAAAATCCCAAGGTCTTTATCGCGCCGAGTTTGAACATGACAGCTGTGGCATTGGTTTTGTTGCCAATCTAAAGGGCAAAAAGTCTCACGATATTATTGGAAATGCACTCACCATGTTGAGCTGTATGGAACACCGTGGAGGTACCGGTTTTGATGTGAAAAGTGGTGACGGTGCGGGTATTCTTATTCAGATCCCTCACGAATTTTTATGCCAAGAAACCGCAGCCCTTGGGTTTAACTTGCCGGATGCTGGAGATTACGGCGTTGGCATGATTTTCTTTCCGCGTGACCAAGAGCAGCGTGAAGCGTGCCGAGACATTTTAAACCAAAATATTACTGAACTGGGCCTAACCTTAATAGGTTACCGTGATGTTCCCGGTGATAACTCAATGTTAGGTGCGGCTTCACTTGCAAGCGAGCCAAACATTGAGCAAGTGTTTATTACCAAGCCGGCTGAATTAACTGCACAAGAGTTTGAGCGCAAGTTGTTTGTTTTGCGTAAATACACCTCGCATAAAATTAATGCCAGCATTGCCAAAGAACGTGACGAGTTTTATGTTACCTCGATGTCATCGACCAAAATTGTCTACAAAGGGCAATTTACTACTGAGCAGGTTCGTCAATATTATCTCGATCTCCAAGACGAACGTACTATCTCTGGCCTGGCGATGTTCCACTCTCGTTTCTCAACGAATACCTTCCCGGCGTGGCGTCGTGCGCAACCGTTTCGTTATATCGCCCACAATGGTGAAATCAATACCGTGCGCGGTAACATTAACTGGATGAATGCACGTGAAGCATTATTCAGTTCAGTTAATTTTAGCGATGCTGAATTGAAGATGTTAAACCCTGTGTGTAATAACGATAACTCAGATTCTGCCAACCTCGATATGGCGATTGAGTTATTGGTGCTAAGTGGACGTTCGCTAGCCCAAGTAATGATGATGATGGTGCCAGAAGCGTGGCAAACTCAAACGGATATGGATGAAACCAAGCGCGCATTCTATGAGTATTATGCTTGTATTATGGAGCCGTGGGATGGCCCTGCTTCGTTATCATTTACCGATGGTAATATTATCGGCGCAACACTAGACCGTAACGGTTTACGTCCTTCTCGTTATTTGTTAACCGAAGATGGCACTTTAATCATGGGGTCTGAGACGGGGGCCTTGTGTGTTGATCAGGCAACCGTGGTTGAAAAAGGTCGTCTCCAGCCGGGTAAAATCTTCATTGCCGATCTTGAGCAAGGTCGTATCATTAGTGATGATGAAGTAAAAAACCAAGTTAGCTCGGCTCAGCCTTATGGCCAGTGGTTAGCAGAAAACAAAATTGAGTTGGAGCAACTACCTGTACCAACCGTTTCGATTGCGCAACCGCCATTGGCGGAACTACGTAAAATGCAAAAAGCCTTTGGTTATACCAACGAAGATCTTAACTTAGTGCTCACTGGTATGGTCGGCACGTCAAAAGAGCCATTAGGCGCTATGGGTACAGATACGCCATTGGCAGTATTGTCTGATCGTCCGCAGCAACTATCACATTATTTCAAGCAATTATTTGCCCAGGTGACTAACCCACCAATCGATCCAATTCGTGAAGAGTTGGTGATGTCATTGCGTGGTTATATCGGTAAGTCTCTCAACTTACTCGATGAAACAGCAGCGCATTGTCATAAAGTTGAAATTGAACAACCGGTGCTAACCAACGAGCAATTACGCAAGTTACAACATATTGATAACGATCACCTGCAATCAAAAACCATTAGTATCACCTTTAAAGCGAACGGTGAAGCTGGCGCACTTAAAAAGGCGCTCGAACGGGTGTGTTTGTACGCCAAAAATGCCGTTGAAGATGGTTATGCAATACTGATCTTAAGTGATCGCGAAGTTGACAGCGACCATGTTGCTATTCCATCGGTATTAGCAACGGCAGCCGTTCATCATTATTTAATTCGTGAAAATTTACGCTCATACGCCGACATTATTTTAGAATCGGCTGACATTCGTGAGACCCATCATTTTGCCACAGTCATTGGTTATGGCGCAGCCGCGGTAAATCCATACTTAGCCTTGGAAAGTATGTTTGCCTTACGTGATGAAGGCGTACTTGATAGTAAGTTATCTGATCAACAAATAACCGATAAGTACGTCAAAGCGGTTGGCAGCGGTTTATTAAAAACTTTCTCTAAGATGGGCATATCAACGCTACAATCTTATTTAGGTGCGCAAATATTCGAAGCTTTGGGCATCAATTCTGAGGTTATCGAGCAGTACTTTACCGGTACCGTTAGTAGAATCGAAGGCTTGAGTCTAGATCAAATCGCTCAAGAAGCGGTGTTGCGCCATCGTGAAGGTTTCCCTGAAGCGAGTCGTATCGCCATTGAAAACTTATTGCCAACAGGTGGTGAATATTCGTGGCGTCATGACGGCGAACGTCATCTATTTAGCCCAACCGTTATTCGTTTGTTACAACATTCAACCGCAAGTAACGATACTAATCAGTTTAAGCAGTACGCGAAAACAGTCGATGATCAGAGTAAAGATGCCTTTACTTTACGTGGTTTACTTGAACTGAGTAGCGATCGGCCAGCAATTCCATTGAGTGAAGTTGAACCGATTGAAAATATTTTTAAACGTTTTGCCTCGGGCGCGATGTCATTTGGCTCTATTTCGTGGGAAGCGCACACCACCTTAGCCATTGCCATGAACCGTATTGGCGGTAAGAGCAACAGCGGTGAAGGCGGTGAAGATCCTATTCGCTTTACCCCGATGGAAAATGGCGACTCGATGAACTCGAGGATCAAGCAAGTTGCTTCTGGTCGTTTTGGTGTTACCAGTCATTATCTGGCCAATGCCGACGAACTACAGATCAAGATGGCGCAAGGCGCAAAACCGGGTGAAGGTGGTCAGTTACCGGGCGATAAAGTGGATGCCTGGATTGGTAAAACTCGTGGTTCTACCCCAGGTGTTGGTTTGATTTCACCACCACCTCATCATGATATTTATTCGATTGAAGATTTATCGCAGCTTATTTTTGATCTTAAAAATGCCAACCGCGAAGCGCGAATTAACGTTAAGTTAGTATCTGAAGCCGGTGTTGGTACTATCGCCTCGGGTGTTTGTAAAGCATACGCCGATGTTGTACTTATTGCGGGTCACGATGGCGGCACTGGCGCGTCACCGCTTAGTTCAATTAAACACACTGGCTTGCCGTGGGAACTTGGTTTGGCTGAAACCCATCAAACCTTGGTTCGTAATAAACTGCGTAGTCGTATTACCGTACAAACTGATGGCCAGCTTAAAACGCCACGCGATCTAGCTATTGCAACGCTACTTGGCGCAGAAGAATACGGTATGGCAACCACAGCACTCGTGGTTGAAGGTTGTATCATGATGCGTAAGTGTCATCTAAATACTTGTCCCGTTGGCATTGCCACGCAAGATAAAGGTTTACGCGATCGTTTTACCGGTCGCGCAGATATTTTAGTTAACTTCTTTACCATGATGGCTGAAGGTTTACGGGAAATCATGGCTGAACTTGGCTTTAATAGCATAGAGCAGATGGTGGGTCAGACTCAGTGTCTTAAACAACGTAACGATGTCGACCATTGGAAATACAGTGGCGTTGATTTAGCCCCTTTGCTGCACCAAGAAGAGTGCGATGAGAACGAAACACTTTATAGCTCAATCAGCCAAAAACACCTGATTAACGATATTATCGATCGCCAGATGATCGAAGATGCGAAAGCGGCGCTTGATAATCAACAGAGCGTTGAACTTGAATACGATGTTGTTAATACCGACCGTACCATTGGCGCGATGATTTCTAATGAAATCTCCAAGAAGTACCAAGCCCAAGGACTACCAGAGAATACTATCAAGGTGAAGTTTAACGGCTCAGCGGGTCAAAGCTTTGGTTGTTTCTCCGCTAAAGGTTTGCATTTTGAGCTTGAAGGCGATGCTAACGATTACTTTGGTAAGGGGCTTTCTGGCGCTAACCTGGTGGTATATCCAAGCAAGCAAGCGAAGTTCTCACCAAGTGAAAATATCCTCATTGGTAATGTCGCGTTCTTTGGCGCCACCTCGGGCAGTGCCTTTATTCGTGGTGTTGCCGGTGAGCGTTTCTGTGTACGTAACTCTGGCGCAACGGCTGTTGTTGAAGGGGTTGGTGATCACGGTTGTGAATACATGACAGGTGGTAAAGTGGTTATCCTGGGCGCAACGGGTCGTAATTTTGCCGCCGGCATGTCAGGTGGCGTTGCTTACGTACTTGATATTAATAATGACTTTGCCCCTAAATGCAACATGGAAATGGTTGCATTGGAAACCGTTGCTGGCGACGTTGAGAGTCTTGAATTAAAAGCGTTAATCACTGAACATTTTGCAGCAACAGGCTCAGATGTCGCCAGTGAACTGCTCAGTGATTGGGACAACAGCGTTAAGCGCTTCGTTAAGGTAATGCCGGTTGATTATAAGCGGATGCAAGGTTACATGAATGACGTGCGTAATAGTGGAAAATTTGAGTCGGAATATGACATTGCCGTTGAAGCTTTCGATATCCATTTAAACAACATAGCTAGCGCTAAAGCTTAAGCTGCCAAGGAGAATATATTATGGGAAATCCAACAGGGTTTATCAACGTAAAACGTACCTTGCCAACTGAACGCCACCCAGGTGAGCGTTTAATTGACTGGCTTGAAGTATCACAAAAAATGCCACAGCAAGATATTGAGCAACAAGCTTCTCGTTGCATGGATTGTGGCGTACCCTTTTGTCAGTCGGCAACGTCTGAATTTGCACCTGTGGTTGCGGGTTGTCCGGTTAACAATGTTATTCCTGAGTGGAATGAGTTGGTTTACAAGGGGCGCTGGAAAGACGCAGTAGAGTTGTTGCATAAAACCAATAACTTCCCTGAGTTTACTGGCAGAGTTTGTCCAGCGCCTTGTGAAGGCGCCTGTGTGCTTGGCATCAACGCTGATCCAGTGACCATTAAACTGCACGAAAAATCCATCATTGACCATGCATTTAAAGAAGGTTGGGTGGTTGCCCAGCCGCCATCAACTCGCACCGGTAAAAATGTTGCTGTGATTGGCTCTGGTCCTGCCGGCCTTGCGGCCGCGGCACAGCTTAATAAAGCGGGTCATATGGTCACCGTGTATGAGCGCGCCGATCGTATCGGCGGGCTGTTAATGTACGGTATCCCCAACATGAAGTTGCAAAAGGAATTGGTGCAACGCCGAGTTGATATTTTAGCGGAAGAAGGCATTGTGTTTGTTACTAACACCGAAGTTGGTAAAGACGTCAGTGTTGAGCAGCTTGAAAGTGATTTTGATGCGGTTGTGCTATGTATTGGCGCAACAGTGCCACGCGATTTACCTGTTGCTGGCCGTGAACTTAACGGTGTTCATTTTGCCATGGACTTCCTTAAAGCGAATACCAAGAGCTTACTCGATAGCGAACATAAAGATGGCCAGTACATTAACGCTAACGGCAAAAATGTTGTGGTAATTGGTGGTGGTGATACCGGTACCGATTGTATTGGCACCTCATTGCGTCATCAATGTCACAGCGCAATTCAGCTAGAAATTATGCCGCAGCCGCCGGAAAAACGTGGTGCTGATAATCCTTGGCCACAATGGCCAAAACGTCTGTTGGTTGATTATGGTCAAAATGAAGCTATTGAGATTCAAGGTCAAGATCCACGTCAATACTTAGTGATGACGAAGAAAATTGAAAGTGACGGACAGGGCAATGTTAAAGCGGTTCATACTGTTGATATTACTTGGCAGCGCAATGACAATGGGCAAATGATCCCGCAGGAAGTGGCGGGCAGTGAAAAAGTACTTGCAGCCGATATCGTGCTTATCGCGATGGGCTTTATGGGCCCAGAAGGCGGACTGATTGAGCAATTTGGCCTTGAGCAAGATAATCGCTCTAACATCGCCGCAGAGTATGATAAGTTTGCCACCAGTAAGCAGGGTGTATTCGCTGCCGGTGATGGTCGACGTGGTCAAAGCTTAATTGTCTGGGCAATTGATGAAGGTCGTCGCTGCGCTCGTGAAGTAGACAGTTATCTAATGGGTAGTAGCTACCTGCCTTAACCAATTTGTTGCTAAAGCTATCTATCCTTAATCAATAAGCCTCTCCATGTTCCTAGTGGCGGGGCTTAAGGTAACGGAAAATAATTAATAAAACATTTATACAGTTGCGTACCACATAATACTGATGCCGAAGGAAAGTGCAGTATGGCGATTAAATCTTCAGGCGCATAAATGTAACTCACCGCATTGTCATTATCCAGATCATCTACATTTAGCACTTTCGCCAGTACCTCACCTTGTTTTACGTGCTGCCCTGGCTTTACTTTATATTCGATAATGCCACCCTCTTGGGTGTATAAAATTTTATAATCATTAAGAAATACCGCGTATCGTTTTATGTTTTCCGGCTGAATGTTAGCGTCAACAAGGCACTTTTTGTAATTCAGGTAGGCCAATATCCCGTTGGCATCATAGTTTCCAGAGTCAAAATCAATGACTTCCTGGCTGCCCATTTCCAGGGTGAAAGCTTCAACCGGAATAGGCCATTCTCGTTGCGGAAATTTTTCTGCAAGCTTGTCTGCCAGTGTCCACCAATGACAAAACATGGCTTCATCGAGAGCGCCATTAAATTGATTTGGGATGAATATCACATGCGGGATATTAAAGTATTTCGCTGTATCTTTGGCATATTCAGGCACATAAATATGTCGGGTGGCAACGGGACCATTATGTAAATCAATCACGACATCGGCATCAAACGCCTGGGCCTGTAGCTGAAGATTTAAGCGTGGCGCTAAACCAATTCCCCAGGCTTTATTTAGCTCAGCTTCTATGGCTTGTTTTACCTGTTGCCTGAAGGCATGTTTTATCTGTTCAAATGTTTGCTCTTCAGCGATGGTTTCTACAAAATCGTTAATTAATTTATTTTTAAAATAATAGCCGCGATTCCAATTTTCACCGTTGATCGGATCAAAGCGGCCCAGGGTATATTCACCCGACTTGATATTCGTGCCAACCGGATTACAGTTCGGCACCAACACCACTTCTCCGCGAATAGGGTTGATCTTCAAATATTCGATAAGGTGGTAGATCACCACATTACCTTGCACTTCCGCTCCGTGGATGGAGCTTTGAATATACACTTTAGGGCCAGGCTCTTGCCCTTTAAAGCGATAAATGGGGACATTCATCTTACGTCCCGACGCGTTCGAGGCGACAGCTAAATGTTCTTTGTAAAATTTATTCATGGCTCAGCCTGATTGGAATACTATTTTTGCAATGTTACGGCGTTTGACCGCGGTAATCAATTTGAGATGTTCTTCCTTACGTATCCGTTTCTGAATGTAACACTTTGCCTTCGCCATGCTCGAGTACGGCAAAGGTAAAGCCGCCTTCATCAATTACATCGACCTTAATTGCCAATACGCTGGCGTAAAATTTTACTGCCCGCTCCAGGTTAGCAACGGGAATATCGAACCAAACGGCTCTGTTGTGGGTTGAATTGAAATCACTCATTAGGTGTACGCTTAACAGTTATAAGTGAACTAATAATAGTCCAATGATGAAGGCTTATCTTAATATGTTACGGCCTTAAGTATCAGCAAGTTTTTTGTTATGGCATACTAGCAGGTAGAAGAATAGCTAAAGCATGAACCAATTACGTTAGATAATATGATGAAAAAACAACAACATTCACTTTCAACAGAAACCGTAGCTACCGCGCAAAAAGTAGCTGCAGGCATTAAAAAGCCGGGACAAACCAAAGAGCAAACTAAGCTGATCGAACAAGGCATTCAAAAAGGCATCGAGCAATTTAAAAAAGCACAAAAGGCAAAGTCGCGTGATGCCAATAAAGCGAAAAAGAAACAGCAGAAGTTAAAAGCTGAAGCCGACGACGACATCCAACAAAATGTCGGGGTAAATCATCAGGCAAAAAGTGCAATTTTGCCATGGGCGTTATTGCTCATTTCGTGGCTGGGCTTTGCCAGTTATCTTGCCATCTAGCTAGGGTCTGTTGACCTTTGCGGTACAAATTTTGTTCAAATAGGCGAGCTTTGAACAAGGCTTGGCGATTGAAGTTTGGTTGTTCTAAATAATTGAGCCATAACGCGGTGCAAAGTTCGCCTGTTTGAACCCGAAGGGCAGCGTTTAGGAACCATTTTTTGCTGCGTTTCTGCTTTTTTATGTGGCTTATCACACGACAAAAAGCGATGCCTTGCTAAAATGGTTCCTAAACGCTGCAAAAATGCACAGCAAAGGTCAACAGACCCTAGTAACATTATGGCTTGCCGCTATCCGGCAATAATTGAAAATGAAAATAGGGTAAGGTAAAAAACACCTTACCATTTTGCCCTTGCCTGGTATTGCTTATTTTTTTCGGGAGCCAATTGTTTTGTTATCGCCACTTTCTGGTTTTTACCTAAAATAATTTTCAGCTGATAATACGACTCTTTCGCCAACATTTTCCAGCTTGCTAACGTCCAGTTCTGGTTATACAGTTTTTTCACCGCAGCCACCGAGTCGGGCGATCGAGCACAGATCTCTTTGGCAAGCTCTAATGCTTTTTCTGGCACATCATCACTAATGTGGGTCACTAAGCCGTATTGTTTCGCCTGCTCTGCATTTATCACTTTGCCGGTCATCGCCAACTCTTTTGCCATATCTATAGGCATCAATTCACGCAAGGCGATATTACCGCCCATGTCTGGAATTAAGCCCCAACGAGCTTCCATAATCGATAACGACGCGTTTTTATCGACAATTCTAAAATCTCCGCCTAACGCGATTTGCATGCCGCCACCCCAGCATCTGCCGTGAATGGCAAAAATAACCGGAACGGGAATTTTGCGCCAGTTGCTACTTACCCTTTGCGCCAAATTACTGCTGCCCGGCCATAATTTAAATAATAAGCTAGCGATATTGGCTTTGTTCTTCATTACCGATTTCACATCTAAGCCACTGCAAAAGTCTTCACCATCGCCACTGACAATAACGGCTCTTATGGTTAAGTCTTTTGCCAGATTTTTACTTACTTTATCCAAGGCATGAAACATCTCCATATCAATGGCATTGTGTTTATCGGCGCGGCTCAGGCGCACAAAAGCGATTTGTTCTTGTATTTCAACGGTGACTCGTTGTGCTGTCATGCTTCATCCTTGTATCAAATTAGTGTTAATAACAACTGTGCTAACAACAGCCATAAGGCGATAGCACCGGTAATATAAATAATAAAGCTTGCATAACCTTATTGTAAGCACATTGCACTATGCTATGCAGTACTCTGCTGATCACAAAAAACCAGGCCGTATAGAGTATGCCTTGGCCAAATGTATTGGTGACTAATGCCAGTAAAATGAGAGCATAGAAAATCACTGGCAATTCAAATAAGTTTTTAAAATTATTTGCCGGACGGTTGATGTGCTCTGGCAACAGTTGTGGGATTAACTCTGGTGAGGATAACTTTTGCGCAGCTATTTTATATTTGACCACATAGCTCAGTCGTAAAATATACATATACAGCCACACCAATGCGGTTAAGCATATTAGTGTGAGCATTGGCGCTATTAGCTCGGTTGAGTTGATCCTTCGTCCTGCTGTGTTAGTAGTGTTAATGTCCATCTAGCACCTTAACTGGTAATACCAGCAAGTCAATTGAATTTACAAAAAGTTGTTAATTATTGATAGCCAGGGTTCGGGAAATAGTGTTAAAATTTGATGTTATCACAAATTAAAATGTTCACTTTATTCATCACTTGAGTTTTGCTTTAACCATTATGAGCCTGTTAAACAGCTACCCACGTAAATCGAATATATGGTCTGCAATCACGATTGTGGCCGTATTGCTTTTTATGCCAGTAGCAAAAAGTCAGCATTTGTTGCAACACGACTCAATTGCTGAAGAAATACATTGTCAGGTCTGTTTATCCTCGGCCATAGATGACTTTGTCGTCAGCCATCATTCCCCGATACAACAGCACGTACAATTAATCGAAAGTGCATCTCATTTAGCATCGTCACTTGATTTGCCGCTGTTTACCCATTTCTGCTCACGAGCACCCCCCATTATTTTCAAAAAATAAACTTTTAAATTATGGCCCTATGGCGCCGTAAAATTTAACACAATTTTTTGGAATAAAGATGAAACGAAATACATTAACCACAGCCGTGGTTTTCGCAGCTGCTTGCGGTTCAGTGCAAGCGGCTGAAAATATAAATATCAGTGCTATTATCAACGTTGGCTATACCGAACGTGAAGACTTTCAAGGCATAGCTGGCTATGGTGTTGATGAACATGCTGCCGGCTTAAAAAGCGGCTTCTGGACCGATCACACCGAATTATCCATTAGTGCCCCCATCGATGATCTGTTCTTTGGCAAAATGACGTTGGTGCTCGATGAGCATGATGGCGAAACCGAAATAGAGCTGGAAGAAGCGTTTATACAAACCACGGCATTGCCGTATGATTTGTCGTTTCGAGCGGGACGTTTCCTGTCAAATGTTGGTTACCTTAATGGCAAACACGCCCATACCGACAGCTTTGCCGACCGACCACTGCTATATCGTGCTTTTATCAATGGCCATTATTTCGATGATGGTGCGCGTTTATCCTGGCTTGCTCCTACTGATGTTTATCTTGAATTAGGCGCAGAATTATTTAAAGGCGGGAAAATGCCGGCGTATGCATCTGGCGATGGTATAGGTGCACAATCGTTTTTTGTGAAAACCGGCGGTGATTTTAACCATGAACACAGCTGGCAACTTGGTTTAGCCCACCTTGGTTTTGATAATGACGAAGGCTATTGTGGTGATCATGCTCATGAAGAAGACCATGAAGAAGGGCATGAGGAAGGGCATGAGGAAGAACATGATACGGATTTTCTGGAAGATGAGCATGAACAAGCGTTTGGCGCTTGTGCTTTTAGCGGGGAAAAAGATTATTACATCCTTGATGCCGTTTGGAAGTGGGCACCAAATGGCAACTATAAATACCAGAATTTTACCCTGGCAGCGGAGTATTTCCTGGTTGAGGAAAAGGGCGAATTGCTTCATCAAGATGATCATCATGACCAACAATCTGCTTTATTAGAAGATGAACATCACGACGAGGTTGATATTGAGCACCACGGTTATTATCTGAGTGCTGTGTATCAACTTAGCCCCAACTGGGCCACCGGCTTACGTTATTCAGAAATCGATTTTGATAAGCCTTTCGCGGATGGTTTTAAACCAAGCGTCGCCACCGCAATGCTCGAATATCGGCATTCACACTTTTCAACGGTGCGCTTGCAATACAATCGGGACAAGTCGACCGAACATCTCAGTGATGATCAAATAACTCTACAGTTTTCAATGGCATTAGGAGCTCATGGTGCGCATCAATTTTAAGCAAACATTAATATTGGCCGGCAGTTTCATTGCGGGCGCGATTTTTCCGGCAAAAGCCGAATTGAATATTTTTGCCTGTGAACCGGAATATGCCGCGTTGGCAGCAGAAATAACCGGTGAAACTGCCAATATATTTTCCGCGACAACGGCACAACAAGATCCGCATTTTATCCAGGCGAGGCCGAGTTTGATTGCTAAAATGCGTCGCGCCGACTTAGTGGTATGTGCAGGGGCCGATTTAGAAATAGGCTGGTTACCTATGCTGCAAATGAAATCGAATAATCGCCAGGTGCAAACAACCGATAAAGGCCTGTTTTATGCGGCAGATCATGTGGACAACCTGGACATCCCGGTGAACGTCGACCGATCAATGGGAGATGTTCATACTCTAGGCAATCCGCATGTGCACTTAGACCCCATTCGTGTTGGGCAACTGGCCATAGCTCTTACCGCAAAGCTTAGTCAACTTGATGATAGCAACCGTGAGCTTTATCAACAAAACTTGGCAAGCTTTGAGCAGCGTTGGCAACTATCTACCCAAAAATGGCAGCAGCAAGCTAAGCCGCTCAAAGGGATGAAAGTGATCACCTATCACTCTTCGTTTCGCTACTTATTGGATTTTTTAGGCGTGGAAAAAGTAGCAGATTTAGAGCCTAAGCCGGGTTTGCCGCCAAGCAGTACGCATTTACTTAAGTTACTCGATATTGTTAATGAACAACAAGTTAAGCTGGTGCTGTATACCGGTTACCAAGATGCGAAAGCGGCAAAGTGGTTAGCAGATAAAACCGATGTGACTCGTATACAGTTACCTTATACCGTGGGTGGCGACAAGCATGCGAATGATTTGTTTTCTTTAATGGATAGACAAATAGCCATGTTGCTGTCAGCTAAAATGAACTAAAGGGCAGAATATCAATGTTTGAAATGTTTGAAATGTTTGAATTGTTTGAAATTTTATTGCCTGCTTTGGTTGCTGGATTATTGGTGTTAAGTACCCACGTACCATTAGGTTATCAGGTGCTTAAACGGGGAATAATTTTCATAGATTTGGCCATCGCACAAATTGCCGGATTAGGTGCGGTGGTGGTAGCTACCACGGATTTTGGCCACCATTTACCTGGGGCCAATTACCTAACCGCTGCGGTTTTTGCGTTAAGTGGCGCAGGTATCATTGCCTTATTTGAACGTTTTGCCAAGCCGCAATTGGAAGCGTTAATCGGTTGTTTGTATGTATTGTCGGCAACGGCAGCATATTTGCTGTTGGCCAATGATCCGCACGGTGGTGATTTATTAAAGCAGGTGCTCTCGGGTCAAATTATCTGGGTCAGGTTTAGCGATTTATATGTGCATATGGTTTTATCTGCCATCATTTTGCTGCTAATGGTGGGCAAACCGAATTTGCTAACGGGCAAATGGTTTTATTTTATCTTTGCTCTGGCGATCACCAGTTCGGTACAAATGGTGGGCGTATTTTTAGTGTTTAGTACTTTGATCATTCCGGCGTTGGCAACGGCGAAGTTTGCCCGCTTTAAAATGCCAAGTGCCTACTTGATTGGCTTTGTGGCTTATCTACTTGGCCTTATAGCGTCTGCACTGTGGGATTTACCTAGTGGTGCCGCAATTGTTTGGTCATTGGCGATAGTTGCCATTATAGGCAGTATTACCATCAATCAAATTGCCAAAAATTATTCATCGCAATGACAAGCCCACTCTAAAGGCTCCTGCCTGAAGTGGATCATACCGTCCCAGAAAGTGTGTCCGATGGTTGGCGGGGTTTTAACTTCGCGTAATGCAAAAAAATAGGGGCGAATGCCCCTATTTTTGTTGTTTAGCAAAATCTGCACGCTAGCTCTTTGAGCGCTTGCTCCAATCAAATTTCTCTTTCGGCTTAGCTGACTCTTTAGCATCAGCTTTCTTTTTGGCTGGTTTCGCTCTTGGCTTATCACTGTTGCGATTTTGTTTTGCGTTCGCTTGCCCGGTTTTATTTCCAGCTTTCTGGCGAGTCTCTGGTTTTGTGGCGGCCGTGGTTTTTTTCGGTTGTGGGTTGGCTACATAATGAATGCCATCGGCCTCAATCGTTACCCGGCCTTTCTTTAATAAATTACCTACGGTACTTTTAAAGGTTTTTTTACTCACTCCAAAGGTTTGTTGGATAAGCTCAGGCGTGCTTTTGTCAATGATGCTGCTGATACCATCATTGTCTTGTAAGTACTGGATAAAAACCGGCGCAAAGTCGTTTATTTTGCCGATGCCGGTGCGAGTTAACGTCAGATCTACGCGGCCATCGGGACGCATGTTTTTCACATAAGCAATGGTTTTTTTACCCACCCGCAAGGGTTGGAATATCTCATTGTCGTACAGCAAGCCCCAGTTTTTATCGTTGATAATTGCTTTAAAGCCTAAATCGGTTTTATCGCCAACGGTAATATTCACCCGTTCGCCGATTTCATAATTTGCCGGCCAAATATCTAAATATTTATCAAGCTTGCTCGATGCCGCCAATCTGTCGGTATGTAAATCACGATAAATTTTTACCAGGTAGTATTTATCCACCACCATTTTACGATGTTGCTGGTTGTACGGTACTAATAAATCTTTCGGCAGGCCCCAGTCTAAAAATGCGCCAATTTGATTCACTTGTACCACCTTTAAACTGACAAAATCCTCCACCTGACCTTTTGGCGTTTCGGTGGTAGCAATAAGGCGATCGCTAGAATCGAAATAGATAAAAGCAGCAACGTCTTGCCCTTCAGCACAACTTTCAGGCAGGTAGCGATTTGGCAATAAAATTTCGCCTAAATCATCACCATCAAGGTAGGCACCAAAATCGGTGAGTTTTAATACTTTGAGGGTGTTTATTTTACCTATGCTTGCCATTTGTGTTCCTTAAGGGGAGTGATGGCGCAATTGTAACACGGCTAAAACCGCAAATACGATCTTCTTTAATCATTGCTCTGCTGGTTTTGAATTTTTAATTTGCATTGAATGTATTCACCATGGCGTAAATGCAATAAATCGGCAATTTTACGGATGATGTGCTCTTCAATCACGTCTAAATGACCGTCTGAATAGGCGACTTGCCATAACGATTCGACAATTTTAATCCTGTCAGCAAGCTCGTATTGCTCATTGATTAAGGTGGTGTAGCGATAAAAGTCGTTGGCATGATGAGACTCGTCTTCGGCAAGCGCCAAAATGTCATTCACTTCGCTTTTGTCTAATTGAAAATGCTGTTGCAATAATTCAATCACTTTTGCTTTTTCTTCATCTTCGTATTTATGATCGGCGCGCATTACTTCAAACAGCAGCACGGCGGTGGCAATTTCTAATGACAGAGTATTATTTACAACACTGTCTTGTTGCAGGTTTCGGATAAAAATTCGAATTTTTGTCAGCATAATAGAAAATCTTCTAAGGGTTTTTTTGATTGTAGTCGGTTATTAATATCGGTGCCAGAACTAATCCAAGGTTCAATGGGAAAACTTATTCGGCTTGATATTCCGTCTTTTGCTTGCGATAGGTTATTTAATAATAGCAATTTCGAAGATTTCGACCTTCATCGCTACTGTCAGTGAATGAAACCTTATGGACGCCGTCTTTCGTGTTGGTCACTTCTGGTTGGAGTGTGTTGTTTTTAGCTCTGTTTTACTACCTTATCGATATGCAAAGCTGGTAAAGCTGGGCGAAACCTTTCGCCATCATCGGGATGAATTCTATCATCATATATTTGGCCACAAGCCTGGTTAATTGGCATTATATAGCCAACAGTTTAGTTGGTGGTTTTATCAATGCATTAAGCGCACCTTGGCAGGCCCTTTGGGCAATTATTGTCGTTCTGGCTCTACAATGGTTATTACTGGCCTGGATGTTTAAGCACAAAATATTTATCAAGGTTTAGTGCTTGGACGCACTTATACCTGGCAGGCAGAATGCCTTTGGAAGGCGTGAGTGCTATCCGCATTGCCACCAGCTCAGTAAATCTTTTATGCGAAAAGTTTCATACATATGCTGCAAGCCAGTGTTTATCGATATAGTCTAAAGTTGTACCTAAATCCTATCTGTAACATGTGTTTACATTTTTTCAGGTTACTTTTGACTACAGCTCGTTAACATATACCATAGAGAGTCTTCCCTTTGAGGTGTAGTGTGACTAAAAAACAAATAATATTCCCTATTGTATTTCTAATCATTGGCGTTGGTGCCTATTCTCTTCTGGCGGGCATGAAAAAACCGCCCGAAGAGAAAAAAGTGGTAGATACCACGCCGATTGTTGCGGTACAAGAAGTGGAAGTAGCGCCACTGAATTTATCGGTTGAATCTTACGGCATTGTTCAGCCGAAATATGAAACTGAGCTAGTGGCTCAGGTGAGCGGTCAAATTGTGTCGTTATCGGACGATTTTGTGCGTGGTGGTTTGATTAAAAAAGGCCAGTTGTTAGCGACCATAGATCCCAGTGATTATGAAGCATCGCTAATCGATGCCGATGCCAATCTGGCCTCGGCAATCGCCTCGCTTGAATTGGAAAAAGCGCAAGGTAAAGTGGCAGAAAGAGAATGGCAGCGTATTAAGGATACTTCGCCTACTGAGTTAAGTTTGCGTAAACCACAATTAGCGCAAGAAATGGCCAGAGTAAAAGCGGCAGAAGCGGCGGTAAAACGTGCCACCAGAAATCTCGAACGCACGAAAATAATCGCGCCCTACGATGCGATGATCAGTGACAGAAAAATAGGTTTAGGGTCTTTTGTTGGTGTCGGTAGCTACATTGGCAAATTGCTCAATATTGCGGTGGCAAAAGTAAGATTGCCGGTTGCCGATAACCAATTACAATTCTTATTAAATCAGGGAGTGCAGGCAAAAGTCACACTCACCAGCAAATTCTCCGGTGGCGAAATTCAATGGCAGGCAACCATTGCTCGCTCGGAAGGGGTGATCGATAAAGATTCAAGAATGAATTACCTGGTTGCTGAAATACAAGACCCTTATGGTTTGAAAAGTGATAAACAAGCTATCCGTTACGGTACCTACGTCAATGCCACGATCAGTGGAATTAATGTTGCTTCAGCCGTATTAGTGCCTCGTTACTTAGTCAATAACTCACAAGTTGCGGTCATGGATAAAGACAAAAAGCTACGTTTCAAAAACATTGAAATACTGCGCCAACAGGGGAGCCAGGTAGTGGTTGCCAGTGGTCTGAAGAGCGGTGATTTGATCATTACCTCAGCGCTTGATTTTCCTTTGGCGGGCATGCAGTTATCGCTCATTGGTGACGATAGTGAAGAAGAGTCGGAACCGCTTGGCGAAACGCAGATAGCGCTTGAGGGTGAAACCAAATGATAGACGCTAATATAGACCCGAAAACAGGTCTTATTTCTTGGTTTGCGCGCAACCCGGTTGCCGCAAATCTGTTAATGATCATCATTATTGTTGGTGGTTTGTTAACGATGGGCACCATTCGTAAACAATTTTTCCCGCAAATTGAAATCAACTGGCTGGAATACCGGGCGATTTATTCTGGTGCGGCGCCACAAGAAGTGGAAGAAGGCATCACCATTAAAGTCGAAGAAGCGCTTGAGTCGGTACAAGGCATCGAACGTGCCATCACCTATTCTGCTCGTAACGCCTCTTTTGGCTGGTTTAAGGTGAGTGAAAATTACGATCCGCAAATCGTGTTAGAAGAAGTGAAATCGCAAATCGACTCCATTTCTTCCTTCCCCGCAGGCATGGAAAGACCCACGGTTGAGCGCATTAAAATGCGTCAGGAAGTGCTCTATATCAGTTTGTTTGGCAATTTGGATCAAAAACAGTTAAAAGAATTGGGCGGTAAAATTCATGATGAAATTCAACGCTTACCTCTGGTAAATATTTCGGAATTTCGCAGTGGTTTAAATTACGAAATTGGCATTGAAGTCAGTAAGGATAAACTTAGAGAATACAACTTATCTTTTACCGATGTGGCCAATGCCGTGCGTAACTGGTCGCGCAATATGTCGGCGGGACAAATTCGCGCCGAAAATGGCTATATTAATCTGCGCGTTGAAAATCAGGCGTATATTGGCCACGAGTTTGAAAATTTGCCTCTGATCACCCGTACCGATGGCTCTACCGTATTATTGGGGGAAATTGCCAAAATCAGCGATGACTTTGAGCAGGGCATCCAGTATTCAAAGTTTAATGGCAAAAATTCGGTCACCTTCTTTATTGGCGCTGCAGAAGATCAAAGCATCACCGATGTGGCAAAAGTGGTGAAACAATACGTCGCCAATAAACAAGAACTGTTGCCTGAGGGCGTAGAACTGGAAACTTGGGTCGACATGACGGGTTACTTAGAACAACGCCTGGACATGATGGTCACTAACTTACTTAGTGGTGCTGTCTTGGTATTCTTGATGTTGGCGATATTCTTGCGAGTTCGTTTGGCATTTTGGGTGATGATGGGCTTGCCGGTTTGTTTCTTAGGTACCTTGTTATTGATGCCAATGGAAATGATCGACGTCACCATCAATGTCACCAGTTTATTTGCATTTATTCTGGTGCTCGGCATTGTGGTGGATGATGCCATAGTGATGGGCGAGAGTGCCCATACCGAAGTGGAAGAAAAAGGCCATACTGTCGATAACGTCATTCGTGGCGTGAAACGGGTAGCCATGCCTGCGACGTTTGGGGTGTTAACCACCATTGCCGCATTTTTACCATTTACCATGGGCGATGGTCCATCATCAGCGTGGGGGCAAGCGATAGGTTATGTGGTGGTCTTGTGTTTAATTTTCTCGCTCATTGAATCAAAACTGATTTTACCGGCGCATTTGGCGCGAATGAAACCGAAAATCTTTAATCCAAAAAATCCGCTTGATCGCTTGCGTGCTTTTATCGACCGAAATTTGAAAACATTCATCGAACATAAGTATCGTCCGATGATCAAAAAGGCGGTCACCTATCGTTATGCTGTGGTCTGTATTTTTGTCGGCCTGATCCTGTTGTGTGCGGGGTTATTTGAGAGTGGTATCGTTCGTTTCGTTGGACAGCCAAAAATTCCACACGACTTCCCCAGAATTACCCTGGAAATGAATCTGGACAGCTCTGAGCAAGCTACATTGGCTGCGATAAAAGCCATCGAAAAGTCATTGTACGAGGTTGATGCGCAAGTTGAGCAAGATTTTGGCATAAAAATGATCTCGGATATGCAGGTTAACTTGCGCAGCCGTACCGAAGCTATGGTGATGGTAAAACTGATTGACCCAGAACTTCGGCCGATAAATACCTTTGAGTTAGCCGAACGCTGGCGCGCCAATATGCCGTTAATCCCGGGTATGAAAAGTCTCGATACCCAAGATAATTTATTCGGCAATGACCGAGACGATGGCGACATTAGCTTCCGCCTAGAAGGCAGTGATGACCAACAATTGCTGAGTGCCTCAAAGGACTTAAAAGAGAAGTTGAATTCTTTGGTCGGGGTGAGTGACGTAACCGATTCACGGATGAACATTGCCCGAGAAGTACAGTTTAAATTAAAACCTCTGGCCTATTCCATGGGCTTAACTCTTGCCGATGTTGCCTCGCAAGTGGGCCACAGTTTTTACGGTATTGAAGCACAACGTATTCTGCGCGACGGTGAAGAAATTAAGGTGATGATACGTTACCCGCTAGAACAGCGCAGCTCAATTGGTCATGTGGATGACGTATTGATTTACGCTCCCAATGGCGCGGAAGTCCCCTTATCGGAAATCGCCGATATCGAAGTGACCAATGGCGTAAGTCAGATCCGTAGGGAAAATGGCAGTCGTACCATCAACGTTTGGGCAAAAGTCGATGCCGAGCAAACGGAACCGTTCAAAATTGCCAAAGATATTCGAGATAATTTTATTCCGAAATTATTAAAACAATATCCGTTAGTAAAAAGTGAAGTGTCTGGTCGTATTCAAGAAGAAATTGAAAGTGCCAATACCCAATTTCGCGATTTCATCGTGTCTTTGTTGATCATCTACAGCTTATTGGCAATACCGCTTAAATCGTACAGCCAGCCATTAATTATTATGTCGGTGATCCCGTTTGGCATTATTGGAGCGGTGATTGGCCATATGGTGTTGGGCATGGATTTAAGTATTCTGTCGATGTTTGGCCTAATCGCGGCTGCCGGGGTGGTGGTCAATGACTCGCTGGTGATGATTGATTATGTGAACCGAGCCCGGGCCGCCGGGATCAAAACCAAAGTCGCAGTGGTTGAGGCAGGTTGTAATCGCTTTCGGGCTATTTTATTAACATCACTGACTACCTTTATCGGTTTAGTACCCATTATGATGGAAACCAGCATGCAGGCGAAATTGGTGGTGCCTATGGCCGTATCTCTTGGTTACGGGGTACTATTTGCTACCGTAGTAACCTTAGTGCTGATCCCTTGCTTGTATATTGTTATTGACGATGTGAAAGCGCTGTTTGCCCGAATATTTAAAGGCGGTAAAGGGAAAAACCTTGCAGTTGAGCTGGCAAACGAAAGCTAAATTTAAGTACAGCAATGCAGAACGCAACTGGGAATGGTGAACTAACCAAGCCAATCACCTAACGTGGAACGAGTAAAAAGCCCCAGATTATTTATCGAATCTGGGGCTTTTTTTATGCAGTAATGTATTTATCCTCGACAGACAAGGAAAGTCTTTAGATAGGGGGGAATGGACTAATTAACCTAGAGCTGGCAAGGAATATCTAATACCAGTTCGCGTAATGATGTGATCAATTGAGAATGATATAGAAAGTTTTAGAACAACTGAAATTTTGAATAGATAGTTATTCATATCTTTTTGAAATTTCAGGAAGTTATCAAGCTTTATATACATTCCCGAAGGGTTACTCATATGTTGTTTATATGAGTTACTCAATGAGCAGATCATTATACGGATTGGTATAATACCAAGTAGATACTTAACCAAATTGGAATTAGTCGCTAATTGCGGCCAAATCAAGGGTGACTTGCTCAATACCTCTTTTGGCAATACGGCTATTAATTTCCGCGCGTTTGCTGGTTAATAAAGAAATACCTTCCACTATCATGTCATAAGCTTTCCACTGTTTGGTTTTTCTGTTTTGACGCATTTGAAAAGTAATGGTGATGTCTGGTGCATTGGCAGCTGAAATAATCGCATCAACCGAAACAATTTTTGCACCATTAGTAGGGCGTTCCGGCTCAAAAGTGACTTGTTGATTATGGTATTGTTTCAGTGCGCTGGCGTAGGTTTTCACCAAATAACTGCGCATAGAAACTATAAAATTTTGCTTTTGAGTTCTGCTCATTTTTTTCAAGTGTTTGCCTAAGATTTTGAATGCGGCATATTTGTAGTCGATTGCCGGCATCAATTCTTGCTCAACGATATCACGCATTAACTGTGGCGACGTTTTCAATTGCTGTTGCTCATTGGCTATGCGAGTAAATAGTTGATTGCCAGTATTGGCGATCACCTTATAGGGCGATAAACCTTGCTCAACCGCGATACTGTTAAAGCTGATAATGAGTAATAGGGAAATTGCGAAAAATCGTTTCATGGTCGTTCCTTGTTTTATGTTATGCAAAGATTTTAATTGGTCTTATTGTACATACCGACCGGGCGGTTTGTAAATAAAAAGTTAATATTTCTTATGCCATTTAGTGCTATGGCATCAGAAATATTATTGCTGAAAGTTAATTATTTCGCAGATTTTCGAGATATTGGCACAGCTCGTTGATCACTTTGGTAAACAAGTCTTTGTTTTGTGAACTTTTACTCAAGCTTGACGAACCATGAAAACTGGCAACGATAAAATAAGCGACCTGAGTGAAATCAATGTCGGGGCGTAATTGCGCGGAGACTCGCTGCAAATTTATCGCAATAAGTTGATTGAGTTGTTGCTGCATATTGAGAATTCTCAAGCGGAAACCTTCATCAATGGCAGACATTTCCTGGCAGAGGTTATTTAACGGGCAGCCGCAGACAATCTCTTCACAGCTAGATTCTGTGCTCATCAACTTAAAAAACTGACATAACCCCTCAATGGGGTCATCAACCTCTACCGCAGGTTTCCACATTGCTAAAAACATCGGCGTGTATATTTCTTCAAAAACGGCGTATCCCAACTCCATTTTATTGGGGAAATGGTGATACAACGCGCCTTTGGACACTTTGCAGCGTTTGAGAATAGAAGACAAACTGGTTGCGGTGAAACCATGCTTGTGGATTTCATCGGCACTCATGTCTAATATTTTTTGGCGTGTTTGCTCTGCATCTCTCATAGACTGCTACCTTGCTTAATTGCATACATTGTAACCGACCAAGGGGTCGGTTGTAAAATAGCAATAACTGATGGATATTGGTTTCAACTGGTCATTCCAATATAGAACTAGACCGATTCTAATGAAGCTGGATCGGTTTTGGGTACATTAAGCTGAAAGTCATGGCTGTTGCGCGATGTAAGGATTTCTACCTATTATTGAAAAAATGCATCTGTACAGCTAGCTCGAATCTTATCTTTTTGAGTAATTTATCTAGCTAAGTAAAGTGCATACTCTAATAATTTGGCGTTAATATTTTTCTATTTAATAATGGTTAATCCAGTCGAGAATGAGGATATTCTCGATATTCTCATTGAGGGTCAAATTATAATTTACGTTACGAGAAATTTTCTTCAAACATATTCAGTAAAGGAATAGGTGTTACGTCCAGAATTTCTTGGCTCTTTAAAAATAAATAGTTGCTTAAATATACAACGTTATTTAAATTCATCGGTATTTTTAGATTTGACTTAGAAACCTTATCTAGTAACTCTTTTCTATTGATACGATATAATTTTTTCCCATTTTGATTAGCACTGCACAGCTCTAATAGCTTTGCATTCAATGATCCCGACAATCTTAGTCTGAATTTGGTTCTAACCATTGCCTCCCAATTAGAACTCTTATAGTGTCGATATGACAAATCTTCAAATAATTTTGACATGCCCCAGTCAGAAGTTTCTAGTGTTGGTAAAATGCCATTTAAAGCACGGCCTAAATCATCATGTTCAACTTCGTGCCAACCTTCAGAAAGCACGGTTCTGAATTGAACTTCAAAAGTATTATCAACTTTAGGTTCACAATTTAAGGTGGCACTTTCTTCAGTTAAATCGGAGGGCAATTTATAAATAAAATTGCACCGAGTAGCGTCAAATATGGAGTTATTGATTTCATCAACTGTTTGATCTATTTTCTCAAACATTGTCGAAACAATACTTTGTGCTACTTTTAAATCATCAGGATAATATAAAGTAACTCTAAATCCAAACAAGTCTTGAATTTTTTTACCATTTTCCGAATATTTCCCAGGGGTATTATTCAACTTTTTAGTTAAAGATTCTTTAGATTTAACTCTGTAAAAAACCCTAAATAATAGACCGACTCGATTAAACTCACTATCAATACTATTATATAACTGATTAGCAATCCGTTTATCACTTGCTTCCATTAAACTCTACCTAATTTCATTTTAATATATGATAGCTCTTTTATATTTAGTTCTAAAAATGAGCGCTTAGCTGGAACTATCAAGTAACCTCTTTTCTTTAATGAATCTACAGCTTCTATAACATCTTCGTGCGAATAAGAGTTATGATATTGAACTAATGCCTTAACAGGGCGGTGTTTAAAAATGTTGGACGGCCTTTTGCCAAAATTTTTCTAGTACGAAAATCTCCTCTTCGGAGAGAGATTGTGAGGAATCTTTCTTTATTTTTTCTTGGTTTTTGTGAGTTATTTCTTCCAATAAAAAAGTGTTACTTGTATCACAGCCAATTACATGAATGGATGAAGATATCTTGCCAATGCCAGAACAATCAAAAAAATTACAACTCATAAATGTAACCTTTTCGAAACTATCCCAATGGAACTTAGTTCCATTAAATACGCAATTTATAAAAATAGTGCTTTTGATTTTTACATTGTTACCAAACTCAATTGAACCTATTTTTAGATCTTCAACAGAGTCTTGCTCAAGCTCAAGCAGTACATTGTTATTCAGAGATACGCTGTGAGAGATTTTTTCGTTACCATCAGCAAACTCTAACGAAAATTTCAATGCATTCCATAGATTATTTTTCTGGGCTTTTGTTCTAGGGATGTAAGAAAGTATACTTGGTTCAACAAAGCGTTTATCACCAACCCATTCGTTTTTTGAGTGTTCCATGATTATTTCAGCACAGAAATTTCCTAAAACGAAATCATTAACAAAACCTATTCCTTGGTCTTCGTTAGCATTCCTATCCAATAACGCATGACTCGCTAATTTATTAGCAATTTCATCTGAAGTTGGTCGTTCATCAGCAGGATAATCTTTTCTGATGCTTTCAATCTTTTCTTGATTGCCATCTAGAATTACTGAAAGAATATAATCCCGATCTTCTCCATTGTAATTATATGTCATCATGTCCCTTGCGATGCTCAAAAGCACAGCATATTGTTCATGGGGCTTCATTCGGAGATCTTGCCTTGTCCTTTCCCTTTCTAGCATAGAATCAAAGTATTTTTGGACCAGTTTTTCAGGAGAAGATACGACTTCTTGAAATTCAATATCATTAATTGCTCGCAAATATGATAGCAGAACCGGATTGGACAACTCCTTAACGTCAAACCCACTTCGCGAGAGAGTATTTATTCTATCTGAACTTAACCACCCTGTTACAGTTGGTTCATGTATCCTAATTCTTATAACATCAAAGTCATTCTCGTGGATATCCATCCATTGATGAAATTCGTCACCATCAAAAATAGCAGTTCGACGTGTAGTCAGTATTATTTTTGCTTTCTGAGTGAGTAGTTCCCCAATTGTTTCTAACATTGGCTCGGATTTTTCAAATCCATCATCAACAGAGCTTTCATGTAATAATTCGTCAAAACCATCAAGGATTACCGGAACTTTACCGTTTCTTATTTCATTATTTACTACACTTGAACGTAAAGTTGGAAAGCTTCTGTCAATTTCATCAAGTAAAACATATCGAAAAATTTTGGCTTGTCTATTTCTAGATAGTTCAGTAAATAAAGGTACGAATTTCGTTTTGCATGTAACAAGTTGATGTAATATTTCATACGCGGTGCAAGTTTTACCAAAACCTGCGGCAGCTTCAATTAAAAAAAGAACAGGATTCTCAGAATTTAATCTTTCCAATACTTCTTGTATGACTGTTTTTTCCCCTTCTTTTTCATTGATATGATATTTTGAATTTATGTATGAATATGTTGCATCTTCAGAATATAACTTGGCAATGGATTGAGTAAAAAGAAGGTAGTCCTTTTTGAATTTTCGTTGTGTTGACTCTAGACTAAAAAAACCATTGAATAATGCTTCTTCTGCATCTTCGATGCTGCTGTAATTCCTAACCTTGCAGGCGAAACCTGAATCTTTGTATTCATTGAAAATTTGTTCAACATCTACATTTTCTTTGAGGGACACAATATCAACATTATGATAATGCCCTGCCATCAGTGAAAAAACTAAGGCATCTTTATTTGATGATTTTTGTTGCTCAACCCCATATTGTCTGTAAATTTTTCTTAGTAGCTTTCCGTCGATCATGCAACTGTCTCTAACCTTAAATCATGTTTTTTTGTTCTTATTAATTAAGCAAAACAAATGATTTAAATTTTTAAATTTTTGAATTTACTAATTAAAAAATAATTTATAATAGTTTGCTTTAATAATTTAATTATCGCAATTTTTACTAGCAGTAATTGCAGAATTTATGATCTAGATCATTCTTGTAGATAATTAACATGCTGTTTATTAGTTTTACTACTTGGCTCTAACTTAATATTTGCGATTGATAAAACCGACATTCCGCAGCATTTTTAGGAATAAATTTTCTGATAGATGCAGCCCAGACAGTCAATGATAATACTGTTCCTCTCCTCCACATTTAGGACTAATTGTGGCTCACCACTAATCGTTAATACATGAATACCCTGAAAACAAAAGAATACCCAACGAGCGGTTG
>MAAC01010466.1_pt1 | contig 43285 bp, 35 predicted proteins | sample 1115981 | NCBI WGS metagenome assembly MAAC01 (sample SAMN04961126, study PRJNA320927) | seawater metagenome | isolation source: sample BD02T64 sea water enriched with oil for 64 days | place: USA:Gulf of Mexico | collected 2013-07-27 | reverse complement strand
GTCTTTTTTAAATCCGTATCAGCCACTTGACTGATTCGTCCTGAACATAACGCTCTTTGGCATCCATGCCACCGCTAATACCGTTCGTCCTGAACATAAAAAAAGCCGCTCTAGGCGGCTTTTAGTACAAGAGAGTATAGTGTTTATTTGCCAGCTAGGCCAATAAATACTTTATCCTTGATATCTTCAACTGTACCCACCCCTGCTACATACACATAGCTGGGAGCACTCTGCGCATTTTCAGCTAACCAGCCCTTGTAGTAGTCGACTAACGGGGCAGTCTGTTCATGGTAAACACTCAGGCGCTTAGCCACAGTTTCTGGCAAATCATCAGGGCGTTGTACTAACGCTTCACCTGTTTCATCATCAATACCTTCTACTTTAGGCGGATTAAAGATGACGTGGTAAGTTCGCCCGGTGCCTGGGTGCATTCTGCGACCGCTCATGCGCTTGATGATTTCTTCATCCGCCACATCAATCTCAACCACAGCATCTATTTCCACACCGGCTTCTTTTAGCGCATCAGCTTGGGGAATAGTGCGGGGGAACCCATCTAACAAGAAGCCTTTTGCACAATCGACCTGGGCAATACGTTCTTGGACTAAACCTATGATGATTTTGTCTGATACCAGCTGGCCGGCATCCATTACCGCCTTAGCTTCTAACCCTAAAGGAGTACCTGCTTTAACGGCTGCACGCAACATATCACCGGTAGAGATCTGCGGGATACCATACTTTTCAGTTATAAACTGAGCTTGTGTTCCTTTACCTGCGCCCGGGGCGCCTAGAAGGATGATTCGCATTGAGGATTAACTCCTATTATTATCTTAAAAAAAATCTGTTACCAAGCTACATGCCTAAGCAAGTGTGTTACTGGTATCTATAATGGCTTAAAAGGATACCTTATTGATTTTTACACGCCATAGGACATAAGTAGCAACGATCTATTCCAGTAGTAATATCTTGTTTAGTGACAATATTACTACTCTTAAATTCTATACAACTGGCTTTTATTCTCCAGTTCAAAGCAGCCGAGAGTAATCTAAAGCGCAATCGGACTCAACCTTTATTCACTATTAATGACTATTATTCGCCGCTGAAAATGTAGACAATACAGCAAAAGACAATTCGCTTACTTGCCAAAACACACCTTCTACAGGCCTTTTAGCTTCGCTTCATTCCAGAAGTGATCCAATTCGGCTAACGGATACTGCTGCCAATCTTTACTGCTATCACTGACACACTGCTCGACATAGCCAAAGCGGCGGCTAAATTTATTATTAGTACCTCGCAGTGCCTCCTCTGCGTTTACCCCCAAATGCCTTGCTAAATTCACTTGTGCAAACAACAAGTCTCCCATCTCATCCTTAATCGCCGGCATTTCACCACTGGCGACGGCCTCTTTAAGCTCGGCCAATTCCTCTTCAATTTTTTCAATAACAGGTGTTATCTCACGCCAGTCAAAGCCCACTTTTGCTGCTCTTCGCTGCAGTTTATCCGCTCTTTGTAGTGCAGGTAAGGCGTTGGGGATATCATCTAATAAGGTACTGGGGGATGCTTTTTTAGTTTGAGATTTTTGCAGTCGCTCCTGTACTTTGATGGCCTCCCAGCTATCAGCTATTTGCTGCTCTGTGGGTTTAACGGCCACTTTGGCGTGCAGGTCTTGATCAAGAAAAACGTGTGGGTGACGGCGAATAAGTTTGCCCACTAACTGATGTATCACATCGGACAAGTCAAACAACTGCTGTTCGCGGGCTAGTTGCGAGTAAAATAAAATCTGAAACAGCAGGTCTCCCAGCTCTTCACACAAATGCGGCCAATCGCGCTGCTCGATAGCGTCTACTACTTCGTAACACTCTTCCAAAGTGTAGGGAATAATACTGGAAAAATTTTGTTTAATATCCCATGGACAACCAAATTCTGGCTCTCGCAAACGCTCCAACAAATACACTAAATCTTCTAAGTTATACTTTTCCATTACACCTACTAACTCTATGCCAATACCAGATAACAGCTTAGCTCTGATTGGTTCGGTTGCGTCGCACATCTACCACATTAGAGACCTGATTGACTTTATCCATCAGCCGACCTAAGCTTTCCAGCCTTGATACTTCGATAGTAAACATGAAGCTAGCAGTACTGTTCTGCCTGTCTGTCTGAGTATTAGCCGATAGCACATTACAGTGTTCATTGGCAAAAACTGTCATCATATCCCGGAGCAACCCGGATCGATCATAGGCAGTGATGACAATTTCTACTGGATAAGTGCGCTCACCTTCTTCACCCCATTCAACCGGCACAATGCGCACCGAGTCATTTTCACGCAAGGTCATCAAGTTTGAACAATCATCCCGATGAATAGACACTCCCCTACCTTGAGTAATATAGCCACTAATCAGATCCCCAGGCACCGGCTGGCAGCAGGAGGCTATGTTAGTGAGCAGGTTTGCCACTCCGAGAATACTGATACCCGAACTGTCTGAGGGTTTGTCTTGCGCTTTTCTTGTGGCAGATAAGGCCAGTGGTAATTGCTCATCCGCTGCTCTATCGCCTAACTGCGACTGCGCTGCATTTAAAATCTGAGATAATCTGATATCTCCGGCACCAAGCGCCGCATACATATCATTAACTTGTTGAAAGTTAATCTGCCTAGCCGTCAGTTTCAGATCAATATCACCGCTATTTATGGCCAGACGGTTAAATTCACGTTCGATAATTTGCCGACCAGCCACAGTGTTTTTATCTTTATCTTGCAGCTTAAACCAGTGTGCGACTTTGGCTCTGGCTTTAGAAGTAGTGACGTAACCAAGGTTTAAATTCAACCAGTCGCGTCTGGGCTTTTCCTCGGATCCGGTTAATATTTCAACTTGATCTCCGGTAGTTAAAGGCTTGTTCAACGGCACTATTCGACCATTAACTTTAGCACCGCAGCAACGGTGGCCAATTTCAGTGTGTACCCGGTAGGCAAAATCTATGGCTGTAGAACCGTTTTGCATGTCGATTACATGACCATCGGGGGTAAATAGATAGAGTCTATCTTGGACCACATCTGCCCGTAAAATTTCTCCTAGCCCCTCAGCTTCACCTAAATCTTCATGCCATTCTAATACTTGTCTTAGCCAGGTAATCTTATCTTCGTAAGAATCGCTACTGCTATCGGCATCAGTGCCTTTATAGACGTGATGGGCACAGACTCCTAACTCCGCTTCTTCGTGCATTTCCGCGGTGCGTATCTGAATTTCTAACACTTTACCTTCTGGTCCAAAAACAGCGGTATGCAATGAGCGGTATCCATTGGGCTTAGGCGAGGCGATGTAATCATCAAACTCGTGCGGGATATTGCGCCAAATACCATGCACAATGCCAAGCGCCGCATAACAGTCGCGCACATCCGGGACTAACACTCGCACTGCCCGCATATCATAGACTTGCGAGAACTCTATATTTTTGCGCTGCATTTTTCGCCAGATGCTGTATATGTGCTTTGCCCGTCCCTGCACATCGGACTCTATATTTTGCGCCAGCAATTTCTGGTAAACAGTGTCCACGGCTGTATCAATAAATTCTTGTCTTTCAATGCGCTTGCCGTCCAGCATCTTGGCAATCGTTTTATAATCGTTAGGCTTTAGGTAGCGAAAAGATAAATCTTCAAGTTCCCACTTAATATGGCCTATGCCCAATCTGTGTGCCAGCGGTGCATAAATATCAAATACTTCACGGGCAACCAGATAGCGCTTCATCCGGTCGGCATTTTTAACACTTCGAATTGCGCAGGTTCGCTCGGCTATTTTTATCAGTGCTACGCGCACATCATCGATCATCGCCACTAACATTTTACGCACTGTGTCTACTTGCGGTGCATCCGATCCCAGCACTGCATCACTGGTACGTGGATTGATTCGACTGCCAATCGCAGCCATCTGCAATACGCCTTCAATGCGGGTACTTATTTTCTCGCCAAACTGTTTTTTTACCGCAGTGACAGAGAGTTTCTTTTCTCTGACGCAGCGATACAGTACCGCAGCGACCAAAGAGTCTTCATCTTGCTGCAACTCAGAGAGAATTTGTGCCATTTCCAGACCAATTAAGAAACAGCCGTTGCCATAGGCGCTCCAGTCGTCATCGGCACCTATATGGGCGATATAAACTTCTCGCGCCAACTCGCAGGCCCGCTCTAGCTTTTGCGGGTTTTCCAAACTCACTTGGGACTCAATCATTGAGATCCAAAGTGGAATATCTACTGTGCCATCCTCTTTCACCGGATGATCATCTCTTACCTTAACCATGGCTAATCGCCACTCCTTGTGCGTATCGTCAAAACGAGTTTTTACTGTCAGCCTCTGAATTAATCCAAATGCTGCTTATTGTTATTATATTGGTAGTTGCTACAGCTACTGCGCCTGCTCTGTATTGAATACACCGGTGGATAAATACCTATCTCCACGGTCACAGATAATGCAAACAATCAGGCTATTCTCAACTGTCTCAGCCACTTTAAGGGCTCCAGCGACGGCGCCGCCGGAAGAGACACCACAAAAGATCCCCTCTTGGGTCGCAAGGTTGCGCATAGTCACTTCTGCCTCTTGCTGAGTAATATCTAAGGTAGTATCAACTTTAGTCTCATCAAAGATAGATGGCAGATAGGCTTTTGGCCAGCGGCGGATTCCTGGTATTGATGCTCCGTCTGCAGGCTGCAAACCAACAATTTGAATATCTGGATTCTGCTCTTTTAAAAATTGAGATGTGCCCATAATCGTTCCAGTAGTGCCCATGGAACTAACAAAATGGGTTATTTTTCCATAGGTTTGGTGCCAAATTTCCGGCCCTGTCCCCTGGTAATGTGACATAGGATTATCTGCATTGGCAAACTGGTCCAATACAATACCTTTCCCCTGAGCTTGCATTTTCAAGGCTAAATCACGCGCGTACTCCATGCCCTGCTCAGAACTCACCTCTAATAACTGCGCTCCGTAGGCAGTCATTGAAGTTTTGCGCTCAGCACTCATATTATCCGGCATAATAAGTAGCATCTTATAGCCTTTGATCGCAGCTGCCATAGCAAGTGCAATGCCGGTATTTCCGGAAGTCGCCTCTATCAGCGTATCGCCGGGCTTTATTTCGCCGCGACTTTCAGCGCTATTTATCATGGAAATTGCCGGACGGTCTTTGACTGATCCAGCGGGGTTATTGCCTTCTAATTTGCACAATATAATATTGCCATTGGCCACTCTCAGCCGCTGCAATCTAACCAGAGGAGTATTGCCTATATAGTCTTCAATAGTGGGAAACTGCTCACTCATAACGGTACCTTTTTGTTAAGTCTTAACCTGGCCAGCTGTTGCGACCAGTCTAATAATTTTACTTTTTAGCGTGACGACATCTTTAAAAATCAACGTTCTAACACTACCATAGCCACAATGTAATCACGTTCATCACTGTAAGATAAAAAGCTACTTTTTACCCCGAGTGAATCTGCTCTAAGCAGTGCTCCACCATTGAGTGTGACTAATGGCTTACCCAACTCATCCCTACTAATTTCAATATGCTGCCAGCCTACTCCATTGCCGATTCCAGTGCCTAAGGCTTTTACGACAGCTTCCTTTGCGGCAAAACGCTTGGCCAGGAATCTGCTGCCTTGAGACGATTTTAGAAATTGCTGCAACTCCACTGGGGTTAAAATCCTCTCAGCCAATTTAGGAGTACGCTTGAGCGCTTTGTCAATGCGTTCAATCTGTAACAGGTCAGTCCCTATTCCTACAATCATACTCTATTCCAAAGCTCGCTAATTTTTTGTGATTAATTGTGCTTCTTGGATTGCAGCAAGTCGCGGCTATTTAACACTTTACCGTCAAGTAAGCTGTCTATTTGCATGCGCATAAAACGTTTCGCAGAGCGCCTGATTGCAGTATCAAAATAGTCATCATTTGCAATCGCCAGCAGGTGATGGCCATGAAAGTAACTGGACTTATGCCGCTCTTGTAAGACTGCAACTGAGGTTAACAGTTTCTGCTCGCTATCATAATAATAGATAGCAGATGCCTCAATCTGGGTCAGATCGACAGCGTAACCTAACTCGGTGATTAATTGCCGTTCAAAGATACGCAGGGGTATTTCAATGTCTGCATCGATGAGGGCACTAATAAGAAATTGATAATAGACAAAGAGTTTAGGTTGAGGATCAAATACTGTCAGCAATTTATGCAGTAGCTCATTGGCATACAGAGCACAAATTAGCGCCTTGCCTTTTAACAGGCCATTGTATCCAGTACTTTCAGCCAGTGTGAGAGTTTTTAAATCGTTACGTCCCTGCCAACCCACCTGAAGAGGCACAAACGGCTGTAACACTCCCCTGGTTTTTGACCCGGGCCTACGTAAACCACGACTAACCACACTGACTCTGCCATACTCCAAAGTAAGAAGGTCTACCAGGGCACTAGTATCTCTGTAAGGCCTGGTGTGTAGAACATAGGCGGCCTGTCTTTCAACACGGTAGTTCAATAATGCACCTGAGAGTTTGTCATCTGCTATTGATTTAAATCATAGCCTAAACTGCGCAGGGCACGTTCATCATCCGCCCAACCCCGACGGACTTTAACCCAGAGCTTGAGCATTACTTTGGTCTCATATAAGTGCTCTATATCCAGGCGCGCATCCCTGCCAATGGTTTTCATTCGATCGCCCTTATCGCCAATCAAGATGCGCTTTTGCCCTTCGCGCTCAACCAAAATTAGTGCACTGATAGTTAATAGTTGATCGTCACGGTAGAACTCTTCAATTTCTACTGTTGCGCCATAGGGCACTTCATCTCCGACGTTGCGCATAACTTTTTCCCGGACTATTTCAGCAACCATAAATCGACCGCTCTTGTCAGTAATTTGGTCCTCGGGAAAATGGTGATCACCATCAGGCATATAGCTATTAATCAGTGTTTCTAGCTTGTCAACATTGGTACCGGTTTTAGCCGATATAGGCATTATATCGGCAAATTTCATCATCGCCGAGACCTTTTCAATCTGCGGTAATAAATCATTTTTTGTGGCTAATTGATCTACTTTATTGATTACTAGAATCACCGGAGCATCAGAAAATTTTACTTTTTCTAAGACTATTTGATCTTCCTCTGTCCAGGCCGTTCTATCTATCATAAAGATGACTAAATCCACACCGCGCAGCGCTTCAGTGGCTGCCCGGTTCATGTAGCGGTTCAGTGCTATGTCTTTCTCTTTATGCAGACCTGGGGTATCTACATAAACTACCTGACGATCCTCTTCAGTTTTAATACCAAAAATTTGATGTCGGGTAGTTTGAGGCTTCTTTGAAGTAATGCTGAGCTTTTGCCCTAAGATGTTATTCATCAAAGTGGACTTGCCCATGTTAGGCCGTCCAACTATAGCGACAAAACCGCATTTTTGATTGAGTTTCCCCTCAGCGGTAAAGAAATCATCGAGAAGATTATCACTCATAATTTTACTCCATGCTGTTGCAGCAGCTGTAAAGCCGACTTAGCCGCTTCCTGTTCGGCTTGTCTTCTGCTATTGCCGACTCCGCTGGTCGATTGGTCCAACTCAGCGATAGTGCACTTAATATAGAAAGTCTGTTCATGGGCTTCGCCTTCTACATTTTCCAACTGATAATCAGGCAGCGGTAGACGGCGGCTCTGCAGGTATTCTTGCAGCCGCGTTTTAGAGTCTTTCATTGTCTGCTCTAAATTTAATAACTTCAACCGAGTTTCAAACCATTGCAATATCAAAGTACTGACGGTACTCATATCAGAGTCTAAATAGATAGCACCTATCAGGGATTCAACCGAGTCCGCCAAAATAGAATCACGGCGGTAGCCGCCACTTTTCAGTTCACCCGAACCCAGACGCAGATAGTCACCCATTTGCATGTCACGAGCAATCTCAGCCAAAGTTTTTCCTTTAACCATCTGAGCGCGCAGGCGACTCAATTGCCCTTCTTTAGCGTCGGGGAAGCGTTTATATAGATCTTCAGCAATGACAAAATTTACGATTGAATCTCCCAAAAACTCAAGTCGCTCATTATTTTTTTTGCCACAACTGCGATGGGTTAACGCCAACTCGCAAAGGCTGTTGTCTTTAAACTGATAGTTGATGCGGCGCATCAATATTTCTGGGGATTTAATGATCAATGTATTAACTTCGTTTGTCTTTGTTCAAATTTATTTATTGCTGCAGTCCCGGCCTCAAGCTTATTGATGCACCGTGACGACTTGCAGACACTGCATTTACGTTTAAGACCAACTCTATCGGCTAAAGCCGTAAACTCTGTGTAGAATTTACGGCTTCAACTTTGATATTGGTCTGTCAAAAACGCTTCAGCCCTACTCTATTAAGCGGGCCTTAGTAACATTTGGAATACTCAAGAATTCTGGCCAGTGCATCCACACCGCAAAAGCTTTACCTACCAATAGGTGATCGGGAACAAATTTCCAGAAGCGACTATCGTTACTATTGTCACGGTTATCCCCCATCACAAAGTAATGACCAGCTGGAACAGTCCACTCCCCTTCTCCACCACCTGTTTTACGGCCGTTGGTATAAATCTCATGCTCCACCCCAGATAAATTTTCGTCAAACAAAATATTGGGGCTGTAATCGGCCTTAAAGTCTTTCTGCTGCGCCACTCCATTGATAAAAATTGTCTTATGTTTATAACTGATCACATCACCCGGTAGACCAATCAGACGCTTGATATAATTAATAGAGGGGTCTAATGGGTATTTAAAGACAACTACATCACCGCGCTGCGGATCAGAGATGGGCACAATTTTGGTGTTGATAACAGGTAGACGCAACCCATAACTGAATTTATTTACCAAGATAAAGTCACCAATTTTTAACGTTGGCAGCATAGACCCTGATGGGATCTGAAAAGGCTCTACCACAAAAGAGCGCAATAACATGACAAATGCGATCACTGGGAACATTGAGCGCGACAAATCAGCCCAGCCAGGCAAATTTTCTATTTTGCGCAATTGTTCGTCAGTTAATTCTTGATTGCCTGCTTCTGCAGCTTTTATAGCGGCGTCAACTCTATCCTGCCTTGTTGGTGCAAACCAGACCTTGTCAATAAACCAGCCAGCACCGGTAACAAGAGTCAGTACTACTAACACTAGGGCAAAATCAAAATTCATCTAAATTCCTTTATTATAATATCAAAATAACAGACTGGTTTAATTAGTTATAGTTCAGTCTGTTATCAGAATTTGCTGTAATATAATTAACTGTCTATCTTTAACACCGCCAGGAAAGCTTCCTGAGGTATTTCCACATTACCGACTTGCTTCATGCGCTTTTTACCGGCCTTTTGCTTTTGCAGCAGCTTCTTTTTACGACTCACATCACCACCGTAACATTTTGCTATGACGTTTTTACGCAGGGCTTTAACCGTAGTACGAGCAATAATTTTTCCACCCAATGCAGCTTGAATTGCCACATCAAACATTTGACGTGGGATCAGCTCTTTCATTTTTTCACACAGTAGTCGACCGCGAAACTGAGAGTTATCTTTGTGTAGTATCAGAGACAGGGCATCTACTTTTTCGCTATTGATCAATATATCCATGCGCACTAGCTGAGCGGGTTCAAAACGGATGAAATTGTATTCCAGAGAGGCGTAACCGCGACTTACAGACTTCAACCTATCAAAGAAATCCAGTACTACTTCTGCCATAGGCAGCTCGTAGTTAACTTGTACTTGTTTGCCCACATACAACATATGTTTTTGCACACCGCGCTTTTCAACACATAAGCCAATAACCGGTCCCAGATACTCTTGCGGCACTAAGATACTCGCCTTGACGATTGGCTCGCGCATACCTCTTACTCTGGCCGGGTCCGGCAATTTGGACGGGCTGTCAATTTGCACTATATCGCCGTTGTGCAATTCAACTTCATAAATAACGGTGGGCGCAGTGGTAATTAAATCCAGGTCGTATTCGCGCTCCAGTCGCTCCTGAATAATTTCCATGTGCAACATCCCCAGGAAGCCACAGCGAAAGCCAAAACCTAGTGCATCGGAACTCTCTGGCTCAAAGAACAGTGAGGCATCGTTCAGTCGCAACTTGTCTAAAGCTTCTCTGAAGTCCTCATAATCATCTGAACTCGTAGGGAATAGTCCGGCGTATACTTGCGGTTGCACTTTTTTAAAGCCTTCCAGTGCCGGTGTATCTTTGGTTTTTAACAGCGTTATTGTGTCTCCTACCGGAGCTCCGTGGATATCTTTGATACCCGCAACTATATAACCTACTTCACCTGCTTTAAGATCTGCTGTCGGCGTTCTTTTCGGGGTAAATACCCCTACTGAATCGACCAGGTACGATTGACCCGTGGTTTTCATGACTATTTTATCTTTCTTGCGCAAGCTACCGTTCATAACCCGAACCAGTGACACAACTCCTAAGTATGGGTCGAACCAAGAATCTATTATCAGCGCTTGTAACGGGCCATCGATATCCCCCTTTGGTGCGGGGATGGTTTCTACAAGTGCTTCCAGAGCGTCTTCAATACCTAAACCACTTTTGGCTGACATAAGCACAACATCCGTTGCATCTATGCCTATTACCTCTTCAATTTCTTCCTGAACACGCTCGGGATCCGCCTGTGGCAAATCCATTTTATTAAGCACTGGCAATACTTCCAGCCCCTGTTCGAGAGCGGTATAACAATTGGCAACAGATTGAGCCTCAACACCTTGGGCGGCATCTACAACCAGTAGAGCCCCTTCACAAGCTGCCAGAGAGCGTGACACTTCGTATGAAAAGTCGACATGTCCCGGGGTATCTATAAAATTTAACTGGTAGGTTTTCCCGTCTTTAGCGTCGTAATTCAAAGTAACACTTTGCGCTTTGATGGTGATCCCACGCTCACGCTCAATATCCATTGAATCAAGGACTTGATTCGCCATCTCGCGATCAGACAATCCGCCACAATGTTGAATAAACCGATCTGACAAGGTGGATTTGCCATGATCGATATGGGCGATAATAGAAAAATTTCGGATATGTTCTAGATTGCTCACAAATGGGATCTCAGACTAAACTATGGTTAATATAAAGAAAGGCGCGCTATTTTATCCTATTCCCTAGCACTGGGATACCTGTTTAGATTAATTAGCGTATTACTGATTAGATTGCTCTCCCCTCAAACGCCTTTTTATCAACTTTAAAGGGTTGTTATAGTCTTGTGCCAATCGTCAAAAAAACAAAACTCCGGCAGTTGCCAGAGTTATGTTTAAACTGCTACATGAACAGTCTGTTTAATAGCGAGTTTTGCCACTATCACTCATCGAACTTTATCGGCACAAATAGTGGTGAAGCTCTGCGTACAATACGCATGGGCAGGGATTTATTTTTCGGAGCTGTATCTATGACTTCTAACAAATGTGAAATAGATTGAATTTTTGTCCCATTGAGCATTGTGATCACATCCCCCGGAATCAACCCCGCTCTGGCTCCAACACCGTCCTTAATCTGTTTTATCAAAACACCACTGGAAAGCTGCAAGGCTTCTTTTTGCTCACTGGACAAATCTTCTAACAATACATTTAAGGGATTATTTGCCTGAGCAGAGCCTGTGGAAGCTGGCTCTTTACTTGTCAGCGCTTTCTCGCTCGGCAAAGTTCCAATGACCAGCGACAAGCTCATAGATTCACCGGAACGGACAATCTGCAACTGTGCTTTATTTCCAGGTGCGACTACACCGACCTTATGGGGTAAATCGGCGGATAAATTTATCGGGCTGCCTTCAAACTTTAGAATAATATCCCCCTCTTGCAGCCCACCTTTCTCTGCGGGACTTTCTGGTAATACCTTAACAACCAGAGCTCCCTCTGCTTTCTTCAAACCAAAAGATTCAGCGAGGTCCTTACTTACCTCCTGGATTATCACCCCCAACCAGCCGCGACTGACAAAACCGTGTTCACGCAACTGATCAACTACATTCATTGCAATATCAATAGGTATTGCAAAGGACAATCCCATAAAGCCGCCAGATCTTGTATATATCTGCGAGTTTATACCAACCACTTCTCCGTCTAAATTGAACAGAGGCCCGCCTGAATTACCGGGGTTAATTGCCACATCTGTTTGAATAAATGGCACATAAGTTTCACTGCGTAACGCTCGCCCTGTGGCACTGACGATACCCGCTGTGACAGAGTGATCAAAACCAAAAGGTGAGCCGATAGCCAGCACCCATTGACCCGGCTGCAGATCGGCAGAACGGCCCAAAGTCACTTTTGGCAAATCTGACGCATTGATTTTCAACAACGCAATGTCTGAGCGCTTATCTGAGCCAACCACCTGAGCTTCAAGCTCACGGCGGTCATTTAAGCGCACTAAAATTTTCTCTGCATCTTTGATAACATGATAGTTGGTAAGGATATAACCATCTTCGCTGATGATAAACCCAGAACCTAATGACTCAGGTTTAACTCTTTCTCTGGGCGTCGGCCCCTGACCAGGAGAGGGGAAAAACGGTTTAAATATCTCAGGTATATCTTCGCCCTTAGGGGTTTTGAATCCGAAAGCACCCGGTTTCTTGATTTTTTTTACGGTAGATATATTGACGACAGCCGGCGCAGACTCTTTTACCAATGACCTAAAATCAGGAAGTTCGGCCCTTACCATCACAGACAATGACAACATCGCCAGCAGCACAGTGGCAACAAAAGCCGACTTAAACCTGTTAAAGCTATCGTATTTAGACACTCTTTGATTGATCATTTATTACCTTCCATAAAGCAGACTTTCCAAGCTAATCTGAACATACATTTGGGTTTTCGGCGCTCTAACTGCAACCTGTTAAACAACGACTTTAAGCACAACCAGCTGATAGTCAGGATTGTGCTGAAATTTCTTGCTATAAATTTTTATCACATAAAAGCTTAGCACTAATGAAGCTAAAGACGCGCTAATCACCATCCATTCAAGCGCACCTGCAGCAGTGGTAATCAAGCCTACGCCAAACATCACCAGTAGCGGTAAAAAATAAAGCAAGACTGATGCCCGAACAAAACTCTGCTCGTCTATTCCAACGATAACTGTATCGCCAATATTGATACTTATATTTTCAGGGTTGATTACTGGGATATTGACCATTTTCGCAGCAGCCCATTGCGCAACTGCACTTTGCCCACAGTCATTATTTGCTGCGCACTTACCACAGGCAGACTGCCTGCTTGCCTCGACTAAAATCTGGTTGCTTTCAACGGCTACAACCAACGCTTGTTCTTCTATCATTATATTGCCGACATATTACAAAATTATTTTTGATGGACCAAAACGGTCCTAGGACAGAGACTCTACAAATCAAGCGATGGAGGAATAAATTAAATGCGCCAGTATTTAAATACACAACATGAAGATAGGGGTGATAATCTATGTTCTGCCCGAAGCCTTTACGCTTTACTAATATTCAACAGTACTTCAAGGCTCTCAAGACTTATCTGAATTGATTTCTGATGTTTAAGTTTTCTAAATTGATCGTACAGGGGAATACGACCAATTTAAAAAGACTTAAAACTCCTGAAAAATCACTCGTGGTCTAATCACTCACAAAAGACCTATTTTCCAGTATTTACTTTCAGCGTCTTATGACACTAAATTTTCCCGTAACTACATCTTGCAACACCGCCTTCAACAGATAAATTACTGCTGGCAGTTCTGCAAAGCTACTTGTGTTACTTAGTTGCCGCATCCACCGACGCAGCAATTTTAGCAGCAACATCTTGTGATACAGGTCCTACTACAGTGATAAAATTATTCTTCGAGCGTACGCCAAAGGCCAATAATTCATCACTGTCAATCATTCCCTGAGAGGCGACTTGAGACCCCAAAGGTTCGATATTAATAGAGACACTTGCCTTGCCATTGGAGAACAGCAACACTTCAGCAGCGGCGGTAACTCTATGCTCTATCTTGGTAAACCCTTGCGGTAGCCAATTCACTTGCCAGCTGGCAGATTTGGCATAAGTCATATCTCTATGCTGCTGAACATACTGTCCCATACCGTAGGCCGTGCGCACAACTTGCGGTGCAGCCGCTTGAGATGATGCAGAAACAGTCGACAAATTACTACCGTACTGACCTTGAGGAAAACCATTGTTTAGCGATGACTGGCCAGCCAGCTCAAAACTTGCCGATGGGGCGACGTCAACCCCGCTAAACTGCTGAGATCCTAACAGCACCGCAGCCGTTACGGATGCAGCCACTGCCATACTGGCCATTGGTTTCCACCACAATGCCTTGCCCGATTCCAACTCACTTTTAGTAGTGGATTCGGTTTCTGCTATGGTGCTCGCATTGTAACTAGGCTCATCTTCAAGAGCACTACTTACCCGTGAGACCAAATCAATTTCGGCTGATACATTTATTGAGCGTCCTTTAATAACATCTTGAGCTAAATGATACCTCAGCCACTTGGCCTTCAGCTCTTCATCGTTTGCAGTGCGATCAATGACTCTGCGCAATTCAAACTCTTCAATTTCACCGTCCATCATAGCCGATAGAGGTTCAAGTGATTTTTGGTACATTATCTAGATACTCCTAACAGATAAATCATTTTTTATTTTTAGTAAATACTCAATAAAGCTACTCGCTATAAGAGCTAAATCAATACTAATCATCTTAAATATGGGGAAACCTCTTTATCAATGGCCTCCCGCGCCCTGAAGATTCGGGATCTGACGGTTCCTACCGGACAGTCCATGATCACTGAAATATCTTCATAGCTCATATCTTCAAATTCGCGTAGCGTTAAAGCGACTCTCAAATCAACTGGCAAGGCATTGAGCACGTTTTTAATCACCTGATCGATCTCTCCTCTGATCAAATTGCTCTCAGGGCTGCCAAGATCATGTAATTTATTCTCGCCTTCAAAATATTGCGCATCCGCCACATCTATATCTACATCCGGAGGCCTACGTCCCCTGGACACTAAATGATTCTTTGCTGTGTTTATCGCTATTCGATAAAGCCAAGTATAAAAAGCACTGTCACCTCTGAACCTAGGTAACGCACGGTAAGCTTTGATAAATGCTTCCTGAGAGATATCCAGCGCCTCATCTTGATCGAATACGTAGCGACCAATTAATGCAATAATCTTGTGCTGATATTTAGCCACCAGCAGATCAAATGCGCGCTTATCTCCCTCTTGTACTCTTTTTACTAGCTGCTTATCGATTTCAGCGTTATTCTCGCCCGACACTTAAAACCCTTAATATAAAAACTCTACCAAACCCAAAACTGTTATTGATGATCACAACAAACCTTGTACGCTGTGCTTCAAACAATACCTACCTAGGGCAACAAATACACAAACCGGGAGATTTTTCCCAGCGGTCGAACCGAGATTACTGACATATATGAGTAACGGTTGTATAAATAGTTCCGCCATTTTAAAAAATTATCAATTTAATTTTAACTCTCATTAAATTCACAGTGAGCTTTCTTTAAATTCATTTAATTCAATAAGATTTTCATTTACGATAAACGACTGCCGTAGCACTTCCTGGGGTGATGAAATTAAACCTTGTCCGCAGAGTGACAACTAAATTTTATATTTACTCTGCACAATTACATGCCCCCATTGAGCCGATTGTGCATTAACACCTTAACCGGCCATACCCTTAATTCAACCGCTGAAAACTAGTGCTTAAGTCTCAACCTTACTCCTATCCTCTGTTCTATATACAATTTTTATTCCCAACTATGCCAATGAGGAGGAGTAATGACTTTAATGATTACCTTTGTGATTATTTGACTAGCTTTTTGACCTGCAAAGTCGTTAAATCCGTGCGGGTACTCTTTAATCGTCCCGCAATTTATTTCCCCGAAGCCAAATAGTTGTAATGCCATTATGAAAGCGCAGCGTGAGTTTGATATTTTAATCATCGGCAGTGGAGCTGCAGGTTTAACTTTAGCCTTGAAACTAGCAGCCAACGCCAGTATTGCGGTACTCAGCAAAGGCGACTTGACCAGCGGTTCAACCTGGCTGGCTCAGGGTGGAGTAGCGGCGGTGATTGACGAGTCGGATATTGAGCAAAATCATGCCGCCGATACTTTAACTGCCGGTAGTTTTTTATCGCACAGCGATGCGGTTAACTACACAGTGGAAAACGCCCGTGAGTCTATTGACTGGTTGATCGAGCAAGGAGTTCCCTTCAGCAAGGAAAATGGCCAGCTACACCTAACAAAAGAGGGCGGGCACAGCCACCGACGCATTATCCATGCTGCCGATGCGACAGGTAAAGCGATACTACAAACCTTGATTGAAAAAGCTCAGGCCGAACCCTCGATCAGTTTAATCGAGCACAGCGTCGCTATAGATCTTATTACTACAACCAAACTGGGCCTCTCGGATAATCAGTGTCTGGGCGCTTATGTACTCAATAGTGACACAGGTGTGATCGATGTTTTTAAAGCCAGACATACAGTTCTAGCCACAGGTGGCGCCTCTAAGGCATATTTATATACCAGCAACTCCGATGGCGCCAGCGGTGATGGAATAGCCATGGCCTGGCGCTCAGGCTGTAGAGTCGCAAATATGGAATTTAACCAGTTCCACCCTACTTGTCTCTATCACCCGCAGGCAAAATCCTTTTTAGTCAGCGAAGCGGTGCGCGGTGAGGGGGGGAAACTTAAGCTACCTGACGGCTCTGCTTTCATGCATAAATTTGACTCCCGAGGCGAATTGGCACCTCGTGACATCGTCGCCAGGGCGATTGACCATGAAATGAAGCGCCTCGGTGCTGATTGCCTGTACTTGGACATATCCCATCGCGATGATGAATTTATCAAAAGCCACTTCCCGACCATTTACCAGCGCTGCCAACAACTGGGAATTGATATCTGCAATCAGCCAATACCTATCGTTCCCGCAGCTCACTATACCTGTGGTGGCGTCATTACTGATATCAATGGCAATACGGATATCGAGGGACTTTACGCTATTGGTGAAACCGCCTTTACTGGCTTGCACGGGGCCAATCGCCTAGCCTCCAACTCACTACTGGAATGCATAGTATTTGCCACCGCCTGCGCCACGACAATCAAAAAACAATTAGATACAAAATTTTACTACCCAGTGGTCCCCTCCTGGGATGAATCCCAAGTTACCGATTCTGATGAGGACGTTATTATCGCTCACAACTGGGACGAATTAAGACGTTTCATGTGGGATTACGTAGGTATAGTGCGCACCGACAAGCGCCTGCAACGAGCAAAACACCGCTCGGATCTTCTACACAAAGAGATTGCCGAGTACTACAGTAATTATAAAATTAGCAAAGATTTATTGGAGTTACGTAATCTAGCGCTGGTATCGGAATTAATCATCCAGTCAGCTATGTTACGAAAAGAGAGCCGCGGGCTGCATTTTACCTTGGACTACCCACAACTGGGCCCCCAGGCGAGAGATACCATTTTGACCCCGATAAACTACCAGTGGCCCTAGCCTAGTCTTGTAGAAGAATCGCAGCCAAATTACTCATCTGCCACTTTTACTCTGGCCCAGCGCGCAGCGACTCTGAGCCTCCTATAGCTGTTGGCATCCACACTGTCGGGAAAAATCAACAGCTTCACTACTTCGCCTCGATGCTCTTCTACATATACTAAGTGCAAATACAAGATGCCAAAAACCAGATAGAGCTCCGAAATAGCAGCCAACTGCAGAGGCCCTGCACTGTTGGCCACTCTGAGCTGGTTGTTGATTAAATCCCAGTGCAAGATCGTAATGGGTTCAGTGTGCATCAGTAAATAACAAAAACTGATAAACAATATCAGCAAGATCACCCCCTGCCAGACAAAAGGGAGACTCGCGGCATACACACTAATAGCCGCCAGGGCGTGAATAAGGCAATATAGCCAACGCTTAAGACGCGAGGGCCGGATAATGACATTAAGCGGGCTGAACACGCTGCAAAATCAAGTTAACCATGTACTGCAACTCAGGGTCTTCTGACTCTCCGCGGCGCATCAACCAAAAAAACAAGTCCTGATCTTCACAGGTTAACAATCTGACAAAAATATCTTTATCTTTTTCACTCAATTCTGCAAATGCCTGCTCCATAAAGGGGACAAATAGCACATCTAATTCCAGCATTCCACGACGACTCTGCCATGTTAGACGTCGTACATCTTCTTCTGTATACATTTTACTTTTACCTGAATCTAATAATTGTCGATATTAGAGCAAAGCCAGAATTAAATGCCAAGCAATATGTTCCCGTCTGTGATTTTATCATCAAGTCCCCGCCAAGCCAGAGTGCCCTGAAGCTCACTTTAACCCTGCCAGAGCTGGGCTTAGTAGCTGTAAAATCAGGGTATCTGATGATAGGCATCCTTTCTCTGTGCCGAGATTCAATTTCATTTAATTCCTCGCGGGCTATGGCAGCTGATGGTTTTAAGGTAGAGTAGCGGGCTATTCTAAGCAGCACCCTGTTTGCAACTTCTAAGGCTTGATCAATGAATACTAGCGCTGATTATTTATCCATTATTTTGAATGACATACCGCTGTTCGATGTACGTGCACCCATAGAGTACGACAAAGGCAGTATTAACAGCGCGCTGAACTTACCACTGATGTCCGACCTAGAGAGAGAGAAAGTAGGTACTTGCTACAAAAATTCCGGTCAGGAAGCCGCCATTGCCCTGGGCAGAGAACTAGTCACTCCCCAGTTACAACAACAGCGTACTCAACGCTGGGTTGAGTTTTGTAAACAGCAGCCCCAGGGGCTTTTATATTGCTTTCGCGGCGGCTTGCGTTCCAAAATCACTCAACAGTGGCTCAGTGAAGCAGGGATAGAATACCCTTTTGTAGAAGGAGGCTATAAAGCGCTGCGTCGCTTCCTAATCGACGAACTGGAAATCAGTGTCGAGACTGTGCCTATGCAGTTGATAAGCGGCCGAACTGGCTGCGGCAAAACCAGGCTGTTACTGAACCTTGAGAATATGATTGATTTAGAAGGGCTAGCCAATCACCGGGGCTCAAGTTTTGGCGCGGCACACGATCAGCAGCCTAGTCAAATAAATTTCGAGAATGCTGTTTCTGCCGCGCTACTGAAACAGCGCCACCGCCATCAAAGTACTGTCTATCTGGAAGACGAAGGACGTATGATAGGCTCGCTTTCAGTGCCTGTGGTATTAAAGCAAAAAATGCAGAGCCTCTCCCATATCGAGCTGGAAACTCCTCTTGAGCAGCGCATCAGCTATGCCATAGAAGATTACATACTGATATTGTTAGAGGGTTATCAGCGCACTCATGATCAGGAGAGTGCTTTCGAATTATTGGCCAACAGACATAAACAGAGCCTATCGAGAATACAAAAACGCTTGGGCTCTGAACGCTACATCCAGGCTTGTGAACTACTGGATCGCGGAATCAGCATGCATCGCAATCAGAATAACACTTTGGGTTACAGCGACTTTATCGAACTGATCTTAACCCAGTACTACGATCCAATGTACGACTACCAACTGGCTAAACGCGCTGACAAAAGTGTATTTTCAGGCTCAGCCGCTGAGATTAAAGACTTTATCAAAGTCGCAGCACACACCAATACTGCCCTATAGATCTATAACCTATTAGTTGAAGCCAATGTTACCCACTGATATCAAATACAAAGACATTGTATTAATTGGCGGCGGCCACGCCCATGCCATCGTTGTTAAAATGTGGGGGATGCGCCCTGTCCCCGGAGTGCGTCTGACCTTAATATCCAAGGACCCGGCAACCCCGTATTCTGGCATGCTACCGGGACTAGTTGCCGGTCACTACGACATCCAACAGACCCATATTGACTTATACAGACTTTGCAGCTGGGCTAATGTGCGCTTTATCTGCGCCAGTGTTACATCCCTAAACACCGTCGAAAAATGCATATCACTGGCACAGCGTCCGGATATTAACTATGACATTCTCTCAATCAATACTGGTTCGACACCTAATATCGCACACACTAGCGGCGCCGCAGAATTTGCTACCGCAGTTAAACCAGTATCGCAGTTTTATCGCCAATGGCAGCAACTACAAAAGAAAATGCAAGCGGCGCCTAAAGCGCTGAATATCGCCTTAGTGGGTGCAGGTGCCGGCGGTTTTGAGTTAATAATGGCGATGCAGCACGCCAGCAAAGCCCAGTGTAAATATGCCGACAAAGCAGGCCAACAGCCCCACCAATTTCACTGGATAATCAGCGGCGACACAGTACTGCGCGGCCACAATAAAGCGGTACAAGCGCAAGCATTGCGACAGTGCCAGCGTGCAGGCATAAAAGTGCATTTCAATTTTATGGTTGATCGAGTCAGCGCCGATGCAATCGTTGGCAAAACCCCGACAACCGGAGAAGCTAACTCACTGGCGGTGGATGAAGTGATCTGGTGCACTGCCGCAGCCGCAGCCGTATGGCCCGCCAAGGCCGGATTGGCATTGGATGAACAAGGTTTTATTGCCATTGAAGATACATTGCAATGTTGCTCAGACCCAGATATCTTTGCCGCCGGGGATGTCGCCACGCAAATCAACTCACCCCGCCCTAAGGCCGGTGTTTTTGCAGTGCGCCAGGGACCGGTACTGTTCGCAAATTTAACCCGGGCTATTTTACAAAAACCATTACAACAGCACCGGCCTCAGCATAAGTTCCTAAGCATACTCGCCTGCGGGGATAAGCAGGCGATTGCCAGCAGAGGCGCCATTAGCATGACCGGCAACTGGGTATGGCGCTTAAAAGACAAAATTGATCAGCAGTTTATGGATAAATTTAACCAACTGCCGGATAAACCAGCAATGTCGCTGAAACACTGTGACCCTGTTTTGCTGGATAAACCTGTTGATTTTTTAGCTCAACTACTGGGGTCGGACAACAGCGATAGCGAAAAAATGCGCTGTGGCGGCTGTGGCGCCAAAGTAGGCTCGGATATCCTCAGTGAGACTTTGCACAAAGTAACTACTGATATTCCGGTTTGCCACCGAGAAGATGTCATTATTGGCCTCGAGGCTCCGGATGACGCGGCTGTTATCAGCACCCAGGGGCAGGCGCTGGCACAAAGTGTCGATCAATTTCGCTCTATCATCGACGACCCCTACCTATTCGCAAGAATCGCCACTAATCATGCACTCAGTGATTTGCATGCAATGGCCAGCCAGGCGCAATCAGCACTTTCTATCGTGGCGATGCCTTTCGCTGGCGAAGCCATCCAGAAACGTGAGTTGTATCAACTGATGTACGGAGTGATTGAAGAACTAAACCGCGCCGGCTGTACATTGACCGGCGGACATACCAGCGAGGCACTGGAACTAAGTCTGGGGTTAGCGGTGAACGGCTTAGTCAACCCTGAGGCGCTCAAAACTAAACGTGGCGTCAATATAGGCCAACAGCTTATCATCACTAAACCGATTGGCACTGGGGTGATCATGGCCGCTCATATGCAGGCAAAAGCCACAGGCGAAGCTGTACAGCAGTGCCTTGAGACTATGCTGAGCAGCAATGGCGAGGCCGCCACTATACTCACTAGCTTTGGCTGTACCGCAATGACCGACCTGACCGGATTTGGTTTGATTGGCCACTTATTAGAAATGCTCAAGAGTTCGAAGCTGCAATGCAACTTATTGCTCGAGAAAATACCTACAATTACCGGGGCCCAGCAGCTATCAGATTTAGGCTTTAGCAGCAGTTTACTCGAAAAGAACATTGCGGCCCGACGGGCAATAAAGGACGAGCAACGCTGGCGTAAACTGCCGCAATATCCATTACTTTTTGACCCGCAAACCAGTGGTGGTCTGCTGGCATGGGTGGATCAAGATCAGGCCATTGCCTGCATTGAAGCATTGCAGGCAGCGGGTTTTTCCAGCGCCTGCGTCATAGGAGAAGCGGTTACTGATTCTGCTGATCCAGCTATGCTAAACCTACAGACATACGTCAATCTGATCCACTAGCGCGGCGAAAAATCCCCAGCGTATCATTAGAAGCCAGCGCTTAAGAAAGCGCTTTACTCAGCTCAGCTTACCTGCTGCTGAGCCAAGTGCTCCTCGCAATGGCCACTGACAGGGCTGAGCTGCGATTGTGCGAGAGTCGATTGCGCTGTGCCGATGTATAGATCTAGTTCAGCGCATTGCTCAACGCTTAAGTACATGCCCATTTTGGTACGGCGCCACAGCACATCTTCGACACTGCACGCCCACTCATGCTGCAACAGGTAATCGATTTCTAACTGATACAAACCGGCACCAAAATCTCTGCCCATATCTGTGTAGCTGGTCGTATTGCTTAAAAATTTCTGACACAAAGTACCGTAACTGCGCACATATCGATTGATTAAGTCAATCTCCAGCCATGGATATTGTTTCTGCAACTGCTGCTGCAGCGCAGGCTTACTGGCGAAATCTCCACCAGGTAACACTGCGGATTTAGTCCAGGGCTTCGTCGCTTGTGGGAAATATTCGCAAAGCTTGTTAACCGCCGCCTCTGACAATTTACGATAAGTTGTTATCTTGCCGCCAAAAACTGACAGCAGTGGCGACTTACCTGCGATATCTTCTATCTCAAAGGTATAATCTCTGGTCACCGCCTGAGCCGAGTCTGACTCGTCGTTGAGCAGCGGTCGTACTCCGGAATAACTGCTGACTATTTCAGAGGCAGTAATTTGCTGCTTGAAATGCGCGTTACAGACATCGACTAAATAGTCGGTTTCTTGCTGATCGATACTTACAGCACTTGGGTCACCCAGATACTCAACATCGGTTGTGCCTATCAAGGAGAAGTTATCTTCATAGGGGATAACAAAGACAATTCTGCCGTCTTCATTTTGCAAAATAAATGCCTGCGGCTGTGAGTGAATACGCGGCACAATGATATGACTGCCTTTGACCAGCCGGATTTTTTTGGGAGACTCAGAGTGCAGCACATCTTTAAACAAACTTGCCACCCAGGGGCCCGCGGCATTAGCGACAGCTTTCGCATAGACAGTTGTTTGCTTGCCAGCGCTGTCCTGCAGCACTACACACCAGCCTTTTGGGTCACGTTTGGCCTGCACACACTTAGTTTGGACTAAGATATCCGCACCTTGTTGCTGCGCTGCCAGGGCATTACAAATAACCAGCCTGGCATCATCTACTTTTGCATCGGAGTACTCAAAACCTTTTGTCATGTTCGACTTTAAAGGGCTTAAATCACTAAACTTAATACTTTCAGACTTAGCTAAGGTAGCCCTCTTAGCCAAATTATCGTACAAAAACAGTCCGGCTCTGATCATCCATGCTGGGCGCAAATGTGGTCGATGCGGCAACTGAAACCTCAGTGGCGAAATAATGTGCGGGGCATTTTTCAGCAGCACTTCACGCTCAGCCAAAGCCTCACGCACCAGGCGGAACTCGTAGTATTCAAGATAGCGTAACCCGCCGTGAATCAACTTACTGCTGTTGGAAGAAGTAGCACTGGCCAAATCGTTCATCTCGCACAACAGTACTTTAAGTCCACGTCCTGCGGCGTCCGCTGCAATACCCGTACCATTAACACCGCCTCCTATTACCAGCAGGTCATAAATATTTTTCTGTTCAGCGGCTGCTTGCACTGGGCTTCTTCTCCATATCACTTTAACTCGAAACAAAAAATGCAGACATTAAATCAACCCAAAGGGCAAAAATAATGAACACATATAATTAACTACTGACACTATAAGCCTGAATTATGAAAATAACCATTTAAATACGAACATATTCGAATATTTTTAAACAACACATTTTCGATCAGTACAATACGGCCAACACAACTATCGATTTGATCTTCTGCATGCTATTTATCAACTGAAAAACCTGCAGTACCAACGGACACTGTCTACAGCCTTAAATTCAAACAACAGCCATTAACGCCATATTAGTGCAGATAAACTCCGCCTAACGACTGGAGCAGCCAATCGTCAAAGCTATATCATCAGCTGCAATACTCGAGGTGCAAGTTGACATTCTCATCTGCTATCGCCTCTAAATTAAGGTTAAAAGGGCAGTCAAAAAACATCATCGATGAATATCAACACTTGATAAATAAGACGAAAACATCCGCTTTGGACTGGTTTAGAAAGGAAAAACATCAGCCCGATGAAACAGTCTACTGAAAGAGTTACGGGAGAGGGAAATCAACTTGATGCTTCTGCAAAATTCTCAGGTAGCTGCCATCGTCTTTCAGTAACTGCAACCCTCTGTTGAAGTCTGCAATAATTTGTTGGTAGGCAATTTTTTTGGAAATAGTATTGTAGATACCATAGGTTTTTATCGAGGGCAGCAAGGTTATTATTTCTGCCCGCTGCAGCGGATAGTGCTGTTTTAACAGATATTGGAAATTTAATTTATCACTGGCGACTAAGTCAACACGGCTGCGCAGTAACTTCCTTAGATTAGTGTCGATATTATTCACAGGTGACAATTTCAGCCCCTGCTCTGCTAACATTTTTGCCGTTAACCCACCCCTTAGTACGCCAATTTCATACTGACTTAAACTCTCTAACTCAGAGACCTTAATCGGCTTCTCGCGACGACAAAAGAACACCACTTCAGAATTATAGACAGGTTCACTATAAGCCATAAACTCTGACCTCTGTTTACTGTGAAAAATACCCAGCGCGCCCTGCACTTCACCTTGCTTAACTTGCTGAATCATACGCGCAAAGGGTAAAAATTTGACTTTCAAGTCATAACCTACACGCGCGAAAGCAGCATAAGTAATTTCTGTAACAAAACCGCCGCCGGGAAGCTTTTCACTAAAATACGGAGGCCATTCAAATGCTCCTAAAACAATTTTGCTCTTTTCACTGGAGGCGGCAGTTACACTTACGATCAGGAGCAAACCAAAGCATTGTAATGAGCGGTAAAGTAAGTGCTTAAACCCCATAGTAATACCCAATCTGAATGTTCGGTACTCTTGTGCTTCGTTTAGCATGCCAGTAGTTCGGACCTTAGACTAAGAAGCCTCGCTGAGCGGATGCAGGGGTATAAAATAGATCTAATAGTGTAGCTGGGCTATAGGTGCAATGATTATTAGCGTTGTTTTTACAAACTTCTCCAGTCCCACATACAAACCCGCTACGTGCAGCCCTTGCAATCAATGAAAGCAATCATAGTAACGGCTTTTACTGTCAGTAAAAAAACTGCAGGCAAAAAAAAACAGCTAAGGCTACTTAGCTGTTTTCATGTATCGCGTCTGTTTTATAGACTAGATTCTAGCTCTGGAACTGCTTCAAACAAATCAGCCACTAAACCGTAGTCGGCGATGGAGAAGATAGGTGCCTCTTCATCTTTGTTGATCGCCACTATTACTTTAGAGTCTTTCATCCCCGCCAAGTGCTGGATAGCACCAGAGATACCGACGGCAATGTACAAATCCGGAGCGACTATCTTACCGGTTTGGCCCACTTGCATATCGTTGGAAACAAAGCCCGCATCAACTGCAGCTCTGGATGCGCCAACTGCCGCTCCCAACTTATCCGCTACCGCTTCCAGCAAACCGAAGTTCTCACCGTTACCCATGCCGCGACCACCAGAGATAACTATTTTTGCAGCCGTTAACTCAGGGCGCTCAGACACTACCACTTCTTCGCCGATAAATGTCGATTTACCTGCATCACAAATTGCAGTAACTTCTTCTATGCTGGCGCTGCCTGTATCGCCCGCTTCTTCAAAGGCCGTGGTTCTGACAGTAATCACTTTGATAGCATCCAGTGACTGGACTTTAGCAACCGCGTTTCCTGCGTAGACAGGGCGTTCAAATACATCGGCGCTCTCTACTTTAATAATTTCTGAAATCTGCCCTACATCTAACAGCGCCGCAACACCTGGCATAATGTTTTTGCCAGAGGTAGTGGCCGGTGCCAACAAGTGCGATTTTCCTTCGGCAAGTTCAACAATTAGCGCACGCATATTTTCTGCCAACTGGTTCGCATAGGCTGGATTATCTGCGACTAATACTGTGCTTACACCACTAATTTTTGCTGCACTTTGCGCCGCACCCTGACAATTACTACCCGCTACTAATACTGTTACATCATCAGCAATTGCCAAAGCTGCAGTTACGGTATTTAAAGTGGAACTTTTGATACTGTCGTTATCATGTTCTGCAATGACTAAAATAGACATAATATAATTCTCTACTTATTTCTCAAATTCATTAAATAACTTTGGCTTCGTTTTTAAGCTTATCTACTAACTCAGCGACGTCGGCAACTTTAATGCCCGCTTTACGCTCAGCGGGAGCACCTACAGAAAGCAACTTAGTATGTGCTTTAATCGAGACACCTAATTCTTCGGCAGTCTTCACTTCCAACGGCTTGCGCTTAGCTTTCATAATATTTGGCAAAGAGGCGTATCTTGGCTCATTTAAGCGCAAATCAGTAGTGGCTATGATAGGCATCGCCAATTCTATAGTCTGCAACCCGCCGTCGACTTCTCTGGTCACTAATGCCTTGTCACCTTGAATATCGATTTTAGAGGCGAAAGTCCCCTGTGCCATACCCGTGAGAGCTGATAACATTTGCCCGGTTTGGTTGTTGTCGGTGTCAATGGCCTGCTTACCTAAAATCACTACTCCAGGTTGTTCCTGTTCAATGACTTTTGCCAGTAATTTAGCGACATTTAAAGACTCTAACTGCTCGTCTGACTCAACCTGAATAGCACGATCGGCACCTAGTGCCAAAGCAGTACGCAGCTGCTCTTGACAAGCTTTAGGGCCCACTGAAACGGCAATCACTTCTGTGGCGACTCCCGACTCTTTTAATCTGATTGCTTCCTCAACTGCTATTTCGCAGAACGGATTCATAGCCATTTTTACGTTGTTGAGATCGACATCACTACCGTCTGCCTTGACTCTGACTTTTACGTTGTAGTCGATAACCCGCTTGACCGTTACTATTACTTTCATAAAAACACCTAGTTCACATGAGAAAAAAACTGTTGTTCTGACAGCGACATCATTGTATCGCCACCGGCTTTGATACTTGCCAGGCAAGTGTTTGTTCTTACTAAAAAATGTTCTGCGTAAAACTGAGTCGTGACTAGTTTTGCCTGTAAGTAGTCACTGTCTGGAGACTCATTAGCTAACAGCGTACTGGCTATTAACTGGGACTTAGCCATCAGCCAACCCCCGGTTAAATAGCCCCACATCTGTAAATAATAGGCCGCCACGCAACTGCTCTCACCCGGATTGGCTTGCAGCCAACTCAATGCTGCACGCCCATCTGCCAAAGCAGTGTTCAAGTTGTGGTACATAACATCACAACCTGGAGATTCTCTCAGCTGAGCTAATGTCTGCTCAATTTCTGCAAACATAAGTTTCGCCTGCGCCCCATCATCCAGTAAAGTTTTACGCTTTACCAGATCCAGCGCCTGAATGCCGGTAGTACCCTCATAGATAGTCAGTATCCGGGCATCACGTACCAGCTGTGCGACACCTGCCTCTTCTATATAACCGGCACCACCGTGTATTTGCATCGCCAATGAAACCAGCTCTTGTGTCAGTTCAGTACACCAACCTTTAACAATAGGGGTTAAAAAGTCGATCCGAGCAGCGCATTGACTCGACTGCTCAGTATTATCTGCAACGGCGTTTTTCTTATCGGTCTCCAACCCCGCGTAGTAACACAGTGCTCGCATCGCTTCAGTAGCAGATTTGAGCAGCATCAGCATTCTGCGCACATCACCGAACTCAATAATACGCAGGCTATTACCTGCTCTGTCTGTCCCTTGAATTCTATTGCCGGCGTACTCCAGTGCTGCCTGATATGCGCGCTCTGAAACACCTAACCCCTGCACTCCTACTCCCTGGCGAGCGTGATTCATCATACTGAACATATAATGCAGGCCATAGTTATTCTCGCCTATTATGTATCCAATAGCGCCATTTTCGTCACCATAACTCATCACACAAGTCGGACTGGCGTGTATTCCCAACTTATGTTCCAGTGAAATACAGCGCAGGTCATTTTCAATACCGGGCTCGCCCTGTTCATCTACCAAATACTTAGGCACCACAAACAGCGATAACCCTTTCACCCCTGGGGGCGCATCCGGCAATCTGGCTAACACTAAATGAATGATATTGTCACTCATTTGATGGTCGCCCCAAGTGATGAATATTTTTTGCCCGAATATTTTATAGTGGTCATCTTCAGGCACGGCTCTGGTCTTGATCGCCGCTAAATCACTACCCGCTGAGGCTTCAGTCAAATTCATAGTGCCAGTCCATTCACCGCTAACCAGCTTTTGTAAAAATCGCTGTTTCAGCGCTGTACTGCCGTGCCGCTCAATAGCAGTGATGGCGCCTTGCCCCAACAGTGGACAAAGAGAAAACGACAAGTTGGCGCTCTGCCAGATTTCATTACAGGCCACCGCCAGTAGGTTAGGCAGACCCTGTCCACCATACTGCTCGCTGGCGGACAGTGAGGGCCAACCCTGTTCTATAAAAGCGCGATAAGAGCTGGAAAAGCCCGGAGTCTCTATCACTTTACCGGCAATTAACTGCGCCGGTTGCTGATCGCCCTGACGGTTTTGTTCAACCAGATAATGGGCGGCAAACTTTTCCGCCTCTTTTAAAATCAGCTGACAAAAGTCACTGTTGAGATCATCCAGAGTGTTATCCCGACAAAAATCATCAAAGGCCAGTAAGTGTCGAACAACAAAATCAGCCTCTTTGTATGGGTGTCGGTAAACGCTCATCTTAACTATCCTTAAATAATATACTGCCAACAGTAAAAGTTGTCTTTCAGGCCACGCATTTATAATGGTTTGCGTACTAAACAGTCAATACCCCATAGCATAAAAGCATTTACTTTATACTTAAACTATTTTCACGACTATTTGTTACATTCTTAGCAGGCATTCATTCTCAGGGCGCCATCGAGTCGGATCACTTCGCCATTTAAATAACTATTATCAATTATATGGGCAGCCAACTTGGCATATTCAAGAGGGGCGCCAAAACGTTTGGGGCTCTGTACTAACGCAATCAACGGCTCTCGAATTTCATCTGTCATTGCCTGCATCATAGGCGTGTCAAAAATGCCAGGTGCGATAGTCATATTGCGAATCCCCAACTTGGCTAAATCCCTGGCAATCGGCAAGGTCATACCGGCTATACCCGCTTTACTGGCACTGTATGCCGCCTGCCCCATCTGGCCATCATAAGCGGCAACAGATGCAGTATTGATAATAACCCCGCGCTCACCTGCCGCATCCGGCGCATTTTTGGCCATTTGCTCGGCGGCTAAACGCAAGACATTAAAGGTGCCCAGCAGATTGATCTCAATCACCTGAGTAAATTTTTCTAGCGCCAATGCGCCATTGCGACCGACAGTCTTGCCACCTGGAGCTATACCTGCACAGTTGATACAGACGTGAATTGCACCAAAAGCTGCTATTGCCTGATCGATCCCCGCACTCACTGAGTTGGCATCGGTGACATCCACCGCGACAAAAATCGCATCGGTTAATTGCGCGGCCAGGGTCTTTCCTGCCTGCACGTTAAGATCAAAGATCACCAGTTTGGCGCCTGCCTTCGATAACTGCTGGCATGTCACTAGCCCCAACCCAGAGGCACCACCTGTCACTACTACTACTTTTTCTTTAATATTCATGTTGGTCTTTAACTCACTTCTTTTAGCAGTTCCCTGCTGATAATGACGCGCTGGATTTCACTGCTGCCCTCGTAGATGGAGGTCACCCTTACATCGCGAGCATAGCGCTCCAATGGGTACTCACTGATATAGCCGTAGCCACCTAGGAGCTGCAGCGCGCTGTAGCAGGCCTGATTGGCTTTTTCACTGGCGTAGAGTTTGGCCATGGAGGCCTCCTTCGAGAACGGTAGTCCTCGCTGTTTTTTATCGGCGGCACTCATTAATAACAATCTGGCCGCCTCCAATTCGGTGTAGGTATCGGCCATCATCCACTGCAAGCCTTGAAACTTGGCGATAGCCTGGCCAAATTGCTTGCGCTCTAAAGTATAATTGCGCGCATAATCCATAGCTGCCAAACCAATGCCCAGAGCCAGCGAGCCAATCCCGATACGACCACCGGCAAGCTCGGTGACGGCAATTTTAAAGCCTTGATTGAGTTCGCCCATTAGCGCATCTGCGGGTATTCGACAGTTATCGAATAACACTTCATTCGTCACTGAAGCTTTTTGCCCCATCTTCTGCTCCGCTTTGGAGATACTCATGCCTGGCGTTCCTTGCTCTACCAGAAAGCAGGAAATACCTTTACCTCTAGGCGCACTGGGATCGGTAACAGCCCAGACGACAAACACCCCAGCGTACTCAGCACTGCTGATGAACTGCTTAGCACCTTTTAGCACCCAACTATCACCGTCTAATACGGCGCTGGTTTTCATACTCGATGGGTCTGATCCGGCACTGGTTTCGGTTAAGCAAAAAGCCCCAGCGGCGTACTCTCCGCTACATAGCTTAGGCAGATACTGCTGCTTTTGTTTGTCTGAGGCGATGCTTTGGATCACTTCAGCAACCATGTTGGTTACTGACATAGTCACGGCGGTGGAAGCACAAGCCCTGGCTATTTCAGTAATCGCCAGGCTAAATGCTACGGATCCCGCTTGCGTCCCCTGGTATTGCGCATCGATATTCAGCCCCATAAAACCCAGCTCTGCCAATTTCTTTAAATTAGCTAAAAATGCGACTCTATCGCCGCTTTGATCCAGTTTCTGGGCCAGTGGTTCAAGCTCAGTACGGGCAAATTTAGCCGCCATCTCCTGAATCAGTTGCTGCTCTTGCGATAAACTTAAATCCATAACTGCACTCTCTAGAATATTTGAAGCTAGATCAATTCAAGGGCCACGGCTGTGGCCTCGCCACCACCGATACACAGTGAGGCAACCCCTTTCGTTTTCTGCTGCTGCTGCAAGGCGTATATTAGTGATACTAAGATTCTGGCACCGGAGCAGCCGATGGGATGACCTAAAGCACAGGCACCACCATTAATATTGACCTTATCCTGATCCAACTCTAGATCCTGCATCGCAATCATAGTGACTGCTGCAAACGCTTCATTTATTTCAAATAGATCCACCTCAGCGGCGCTCCAGTTGACTTTTTTCAGCAGCTTCTGCATTGCACCTACAGGTGCCAAGGTAAATTCTGCGGGCTTTTGCGCATGAGTACTGTGGCCCAGGATGCGGGCAATGGGCTGTAAATTTCGGGCTTTCGCTTCACTTTCACTCATCAATACTAAAGCGGCTGCACCATCCGAGATGGAGCTTGAGTTAGCGGCTGTAACAGTACCGTCTTTTTTGAAAGCGGGGCGTAAGTTGGGGATTTTCTCGATGTTGGCTTTAAAAGGTTGCTCGTCTTGCTCAACAATAGTATCGCCACTGCGCGATGTAACTGTGACAGCAGCGATCTCGTTGCTAAAGCGCTGACCATCAATGGCCTGTTTAGCTCTGGTCAGGGAGCGTATGGCGAACTCATCCATAGCCTCGCGACTAAATTGGTAGTCATCGGCGCTTTGCTGAGCAAAAACACCCATCAGTTTGCCTTCGTAGGCATCCTCAAGACCATCGTAAAACATTGAATCTAATAACTGTCCATGACCCATGCGTAAGCCTGTACGCCCTTTAGGCACCAGGTACGGTGACAAACTCATGTTCTCCATACCACCGGCCACCATCACTTTGGCACTGCCCGCCTTGAGCTGATCGTGGGCAAACATCACCGCCTTCATTCCCGAGCCACACATTTTATTGATGGTGGTACAGTTGGCGGTTATACTCAGCCCCGCTCCCAGAGACGCCTGGCGCGCCGGTGCCTGGCCAATACCAGCTGCCAGCACACAACCCATGATCACTTCCTCGACATCCTCAGCTTGCAACTGCGCTCGCTGTACCGCCTCTTTAATGGCCACTGCGCCTAGATCTGCAGCAGATACTGAACTTAGCGCCCCCTGCAAACCACCGATAGCGGTTCTGGCTGCTCCGACAATAACAATTGCATCTTGTTGCTTGGACATAATGTGTCTCCAGTTGTCTCATTTACATCTTCACTCTCAATACTTTGCCTGATTCAAAGAGTGAGCTATATAGTCGATTAAATTATAGGCGACACTATAGTAAAAACGAGAGCGTTATAAAATGACATTAAGTGACTAAATCAATCACTATATGTTACATTTATTTTCTCTTTGTATCAGATCGGAAACAGTAATGGCAACAGTAGACATGCACTACGCCAGAGCAATATTGCAGTGCAGTTTGCGCAGGGGAATCTGCGCTACACAAATAATGACAGAGACACAGCTATCGGCACAGTTACTGGCGGGTGACCAACAGCGGGTGGCGGGTGAAAAAATTACCCAACTGGTTAAATACACTTGGGCAAAATTGCAGGACGAGTTTATGGGCTGTACCGAAAACATCAGTAAACCAGGGGTGTTTGCCTTAATGGCCAGACACTCTCTGCGCCACGATTCATTGCAAGAAGTACTGCTACAGGGCATTCACTTTTACGATTTGTTTACCGACGACATAAAAATGCAATTAGTAAAAAAAGGCGCATTGGCTGAATTAACTATTCAGTTTAGCCACCCTGAATTGGATCCCGGTAATTTCTTTCAAGAATTTTGGCTGATGATCTGGCACCGATTTGCCAGTTGGGTAATTGGTCGGAAAATCACCCTCAATCAAATCTATTTCCCCTACCCGAAACCGGGTCATCATCACGAGCTTAAGAACGCTTTTCCCTGTCGCCATAACTATAGCCGCAATGGGATGAAAATTAGCTTCAGCAGTGATTACCTATCCCTGGCACCCGTACGTACGCAAAGAGATTTGTCTATTTTTTTGAAAAACTCACCGGCTGACTTGATTACTATTCCCGGAGAGGAAAATAATTGTAGGGCCAAGATCCGCACACTGTTGTTACACCAACAACAACAAGTGCTTTGCTGTCCTGACTTTGAGTTACTGGCGCAGAGCTTTAATGTCAGTTCGCAGACACTCAGACGCAGACTAAAAAGTGAAGGGACCTCCTATGCGCAGATTAAAGATGAGATTCGCCGAGATTTAGCCATAGAGAAAATGTTGTCACAGACAGTGACTATTGCCGATATCGCCCGTTCTTTAGGCTTTAGTGAATCGAGATCTTTTAGCCGCGCTTTTAAAAAATGGACCGATTATACACCCACAGATTATATGGCTAAGCAACAGGAGTAATGGTTGCTAGAGTCATGGGGGGGGGAAGGGAGAAGATAGGAAGGCAAACAACTTGTAGCGCCTTTAGTAGACACTACAAGTTCTAGCGAGGTTAACAAATACGCTTATGCAAGAGAGTCGTCGGCAACTCTATATTTAGGATCTTCGTCAGCATTCGCTTCGACTAAGCTGCCGGATTTTTGCAGCAGCGCAGTACACTCGGCACTTAAGTGGCGCAAGTGTAACTTGATACCCGCCGCCACGTATTTATCTGCAATGGCATCTATCGCTTCAATTCCTGAGTGATCGACGACTCGGGCGTCTTTGAAGTCGATGATTACATCGGCTGGATCTGTGGATGGAGTAAAGTTATCTTTAAAGCTTTGCACTGAGGCAAAAAATACTGGCCCATGTGGCAGGTAAACTTTAGTTCCATTCTCTTCACTTGTCTCCATTTCCACATGCTTTGCGTGACGCCAAGCGAAAATCAGCGCCGACATAATGACGCCAACGACGACGGCTATCGCCAGATCCGTAAACACTGTCACCACCGCCACGGTAATGCCGACAAAAGTATCTCCCAGTGGGATGCGCCCTAACAGGCGAAAACTAGACCATTCAAAGGTGCCCAACACCACCATAAACATTACTCCGACTAATGCGGAGAGCGGAATCATCTCAATGTAGCTTGAACCAAACAAAATAAAGGCTAATAAAAACAGTGCGGCAGAGACGCCGGACACACGAGAACGACCACCGGAGTTAATGTTGATCATACTCTGGCCGATCATCGCGCAGCCACCCATACCACCAAAGAAACCAGTGGCGACATTGGCAACCCCCTGGCCGATACATTCTTTATTACCGCGACCGCGAGTGTTAGTTATTTCATCAATCAAGGTCAAAGTCAGCAGCGACTCTATAAGGCCGATAGCCGCCAGGATCAGTGCGTAAGGAAAGATGATCACTAAGGTCTCCATGTTCAACGGCACCATCGGCAGATGAAATTCAGGAAGACCACCGGCGATAGTTGCATTGATGTCACCCGTTTTCTCCTGCAGGAAGTCAACCACTGTCAGAGTTTCTAAATCTAAGCCAATGACCAGCAAGCTCACTACCAGGATTGCCACCAGCGCAGAAGGTACTGCTGTAGTCAGCATCGGCAGGAAGCGAATAATCGCCATGGTTAGGCCGATCAGTCCCAACATAATCCACAGTGCAGAATCCGTTAACCAAGTTCCCGACATCCAACCCCACTTGCCCCCTGGGGTCTCTGATTGCAGCATAGGAATTTGCGACAGGAAGATCACTATCGCCAGACCGTTAACAAAACCTAGCATGACAGGGTGTGGCACTAAGCGGATAAATTTACCCATGCGAAACACACCCGCCAACACTTGCAATATTCCCATCAGTACCACAGTGGCAAACAAGTACTCAACACCGTGATCGGCAACTAGCGCCACCATCACTACTGCCAGGGCACCTGTAGCCCCGGAGATCATTCCCGGGCGCCCGCCTATCAGCGCTGTGATCAAACCTACCATAAACGCCGCGTATAGACCGACCAGTGGAGCTACACCTGCAACAAAAGCGAAAGCGACGGCTTCCGGTACTAATGCAAGGGCAACCGTTAAACCAGAGAGCAAATCGTTTTTCATGCTCTGTGATTTTGAAACAAGCATTTGGAACATTGAGTTTGAAGTCCTTAACTGTGTCGCCAGATAAGCCCAGCGAAAAAATGGCTGCAAGTCTAGCAAATTGCATACATAGTTAGAAGCAGCCAACTAAAATAGCGCAGATATAATACAGTTATTGGACATCGCTATCAAAGAATGGGTAAAAACCGCGGCAATATAGGGGATTATAGCTGAACGCTCGACAAGCAAAGAGGGAATAAATCTTAAATTTCTAACATCAACTGCCGAAAATTATTCTCTGGTACTGGTGCCAGTCGATAGCCTAAGCCTAAAAGCCGCACCGCTTTGTTACCCCGATGGTAAGCTTGCTGTAACAGGTCAACATAGAGTTGCTCCTGACCTATACCGGCCTGTTGTTCAACGGTTGTTTGGGTAAAGTCATGAAACTTAACTTTAACAAACAACCCTGTGACTATTCGTGGCTGTTTGAGGTTCTGATAGCGTTTCACCAGCTCCTGCTGTAGTGAACTGATCTGTTCAATACACTGGGATAACTGCTCAATATCTTTGGGATAGGTATGCTCCACACTGATGGATTTAACGTTTCTGCTATTGCTTACTTTGCGATTATCTATACCCTGACTGAGCTGGTATAAGCGCTCACCAAAAGAGCCAAAATGCTGTTGTAAATAGTCTGGGCCTTTCTCGCGGATATGCAGACAAGTTTCTATGCCCAATGCATACATTTTTTCAGCGGTTTTTTTGCCTACTCCATGTATTTTTTTCACCGCTAAGTGCTCTACAAACTCATTCACTTGGTTCGGTGCTATAACTTTCAAACCATTGGGTTTATTCCAGTCACTGGCGATCTTGGCCAAGAATTTGTTTGGCGCAACACCTGCAGAAATAGTAATTCCCACTTGCTCTTCTACTTGAGCACGCAAGTATTGCGCTATTCTTGTGGCGCTTCCAGAATATAAATCGGATTCGCTGACGTCCAAATAAGCTTCATCCAGAGAGAGCGGTTCGATCAGTTCGGTAACTTGACGATAAATGTCAAATATTTGCCGGGAGGCATCTCGATACTTCTGCATGTTGCCAGGTATCAGATGTAATTGCGGACAGCGTTTTAACGCTTGGGCGGTGGACATTGCAGAGTGAATGCCAAACTTGCGGGCGACATAATTACATGTAGAAATTACACCGCGTCGATCTGATCTTCCACCAATGGCTAAGGGGATGTTAGCCAGAGATGGATCATCACGCATTTCAACTGCGGCATAAAAACAATCACAATCACAGTGAATTATTTTTTGCATCATTCAAACCAGTACTGTATTTACATACAGTATATAGTGGCTCAAATATTTTTTACAGTCTTAATCCATTCAACTTCTATAGGACACTATTATCCTTGTATTAATAGCTCAAGGTATCTTGGTTGACTGCTGAAAAATTCGGATCAGTAATCAGCTTCAGATATTATCTTGCTAGCTTTTCAACTAAAAACATATTAGTCGATGAGTTTGCGATATCGCGCTGCGAGATAAAAACTTTGCGTACAGCTTTAACCGCACTTTTAAAGGTAGCTGTTAAGTGCTCGCTACGCATACGACTCGCTTCAGCCTTATAGAATTCAATATCTACAGCGCCAGATTTAGTTTTTGCGATTTCTACATCATATTGGAAAGACATGTTAGAGCTCCTTGTTGGGCCAGGAGTCTCCACCTGAGGCCCCTGTAATAATATGACGCTATTTTAATCAATTCAGGGGACTTGCACAAAAGATCAATTTTCAGCACAATGATGAATATAATTCAGCAATGGAGTTTTCATGTTACGCCTCCCCCCGCTTAATACACTGCGCAGCTTTGAGGCCGCAGCACGCACCGGCAGCTTCTCTCAGGCAGCAGAAGAACTGGCTGTTACGGCCTCTGCAGTCTCCCATCAGATCAAAAGTTTAGAGAACTACCTGGGAGCAATGCTGTTCTATCGCAAGAAGCGCAAGGCCGAACTAACAGAAAGTGGTGAGAAATACTTAATTTCAATCACCCATGCCCTGCGCGAGATAGCCAGCGCTACTGAACAGCTAAAATCTAGCTCCGGGACTGACGTCATTACCATTAGTATGACCCCGCACTTCCTGACCCGCTGGATGATGCCACGCATCGGTAAATTCCAGGAGCTGTATCCCGAAATAGAATTGCAAATTAATGCCTCTATGGGTTTAATCGATTTCGACAAAAGCAGTACTGATATGGCGATCTATTTCGGCAACGGTGACTGGCCTGAAATACAAGTGCATTTTTTAAAAGATATCCACTTAGTACCTATCTGTAGCCCGGATATAATTACTAAAAACAAACCGTTAACAGAGCCTGAAGATATTCGTTTCCACCCATTAATACACGTCAGTAAACGACGCTCTGAGTGGAGCCAATGGCTGGCAATGGCCAACGTAAAATTTAAGGAGCGCCGTCAAGGATTACAGCTTTCCAATAGCATGTTAACCAATGCCGCTGCCGCTGAACGCTTGGGCATTGCACTGGGAGACCCCACCTTACTGGGACCAGAACTGCAGGCGGGCAAGTTAATTATCCCCTTCGATCTACCGCTAAACATCCACCGATCATTTTTCCTCGTCTATCAAAAGGACCGCCCGTTAAGCTATGGTATGGAAGTATTTAAGAAATGGGTAATGGCTGAGATGGATACTAAAACGTCTCAAGCGTAGTCAAAACAGCGTTAGATGAAAAATTACTATCTTGTCAAAGAAGCCTGCAGCGCAGAGTTTTTCCTCTGATAAAAGAGCAGATTTTAATTTGGCAATAACAACCACTGTAACCATTCAAATTATTCTACCCAACCTATACTAAGGATGAGTAAATGAGTTTAAAACCTGAACTACAACAAATGTTAGATGAAAATAGCCAAGGTACAGGCCCAGCTCTGCAGGATATGTCAGTTGTCGATGCCCGTACCGCGCTAAGAGACAGCTTTATTAAGCGGGGTTACCCACTAGAGCATCCTGTTGATATTGAACATTTAGAGATCAGTGCTGAAAACGCCGACTTCAGCATAGACATATACCGACCAATAAACAGCGCTGAACAAGAACTGCCCGTACTATTGTATTTCCACGGCGGGGGCTTTGTATTGGGAGATGCCCAGGCCTATGACAGACAGTCGCGAGCTTTTGCCTATTTACTCAAAGTTGCAGTGGTCTTTGTCAATTACCGTCTAGCCCCGGAGCATCGCTACCCCGCAGCCACCAACGACACCAGAGAGGCAGTCAACTGGCTGGCCAGTCATGGTAAAGACTATAATTTGGATGTGCAAAAAATAGTTTCCTGCGGTGAGAGCGCCGGCGGTAATTTAGCCGTGCACGCCGCTCTGCACGCCAAAGCATTAAACGCTGAAAACGATCTCAGAGTAGATATCATTGCCACAAGCCTGATTTATCCGGTAACAGACCTTCGGCCTTTTTATCAGTCCAATTTGCAGTACCCTAGCATGCAAAACTATGGTCAAGATCACAATTTGGACATTGCAGAATTAAACTGGTTTTGGCAGCAATATTTAGACAGCCCGGAACAAGCTATTCTTGCTGACAACAGTCTGATATTACACCCACAGCTGCACAGCCTGCCGCATACTCAGATCTTTGTCGCCCAATGTGACCCCCTGCGTGACTTAGGCATTGCCTTTGCACTGAAGTTGCAAGAGCAGGATGTTGACGCGTCCATTGATTGCCTGTCGGGAATGCTGCACAGTTTTATGTTCCACGGCGGGGTCTGCCCTGATGCTTTAAGACACTTCTATAAAATCATAGAAAAAATAGACCAGCAGTTCCGCGCTTAACACCGTATTGAATGCTGCAGTTTTTCTAATGTGTTAATACTCCTCATAAGGTTATAGAACGGATAACTGTGGAATTCACGTTTTGCGAAGCTATTACTACTTTAATTTGACTCGCAGATTTATCCCAAGCATAAAAAGCCGCTCGAAAGCGGCTTTTTAAATTCAAACTCTTTGATTCAGTTATGACGCCTTGCATCATGCTAAACTTCAACAATCATTTAAAACCTAAATTTTGATAAGAGAAATCATGAAATTACGTATCTTGGGCTGTCATGGCGGTATAGGAAAAAAATTAAGAACTAGCTCTTTTTTAGTTAATGACCGCTTACTACTTGATGCAGGCACTGGGGTCACAGAATTAACCATCGATGAAATGTTATCAGTTCGTCATGTTTTGTTAACACATGCCCATTTAGATCACATTGCTGGTTTAGCGCTTATGTTTGCCAGTGTTTATGAAGATATGCTCGAGCCCGTCACTCTTTACGCTCCAGAAGATGTATTAGCCGTATTAAGAAAGCACCTATTTAACGAGGAGCTATGGCCAGACTTCAGCAAACTGCCCAGTCAAGAAAACGCTCTCCTTAAGCTCCAAGCTATTGAAGAAGATAAAGCAGTTACTATTACACCGGGCTTTACTGTAACGCCTATCGCATTAAGCCACACCGTTAAAAGTGTTGCCTATATCATCGAACATAACGATGTAAGACTTTGTTTTTGTGGTGATACAGGACCAACAGATAAAATATGGCAAACCATTAATCACTTACAGGGTGTGGACCATCTTATCATTGAAGCATCTTACCCTAATGAACAAACTAATTTAGCACAAATATCAGGACACTTTACTCCCAAATTATTAGCCTGTGATCTAAAAAAAATAAAGCAAAAACCAAGTGTTCATATTCAGCATATGAAACCAGGCTATGAACAGTGCTTAACCTTACAATGTAAAAATGATTTAAAGGATTTCAAGGTAAATATATTAGCCCAATGTGATGCTGTTGAACTAGGCAAAGCAGGTCAGTTTAGCATCACCAACACCGCGATGGACTATAAGAGTATTGAACAAAACTTATCAAAATTAACCGATATGGCGATTTCTTTGTCGGCCGAACAAGATAATGACTTATTACTTGAAAAAATACTCAACAGTGCCAAAGAAATAGCGAATGCTGATGGTGGGACAATTTACACATTAAAAGATGAAAAATTTTTACAAATGGATATTGTGAAAAATGATTCTATGAGTATATCTCTGGGGGGCAGCAGTTCCCAAAAATCGACCTTCCCCCCTTTACCTCTTTATTCAGAGAATGGCGAGCCGAATAAACAAAACGTTGTCACTTGTGCTATTCATGAAGATAAGATTATTGATATTAAAGATCGTCACGAAGACAGCCGTTATGATTTCTCAGGAGCGCAACGCTTTGATGAAAGCACAGGCTATAACTCTATATCCTTCTTAACCATCCCTATGAAAGATCACAAAGGAGATACGATTGGCGCCCTGCAGCTCATCAATGCCCTGGATGAAAATGCTAATATTATTCCCTTCAGTCATCAAATAGCGACTTTAGTAAAAGCATTAGCATCTCAAGCAGCCATTACTCTTACTAAAAAAAACCTTGTTGATGAACTTGAGTTATTCTTTGAGTCTTTCATCGAAATACTGGCGGGCTTAATCGATGAGAAATCACCTTATACGGGCGGTCATTGTCGTCGAGTCCCCGAGCTCACAATCATGCTCACTGAGGCAATTCATGCAACACAAGATGGGCCATTAGAAGACTTCTATATGACAGAAGATGATCGTTATGAGCTTAAAATAGCTGCGTGGTTACATGACTTTGGCAAAATTACTACACCGGAGTATGTCGTCGACAAAGCGACTAAACTTGAAACCATTTTTGATCGTGTTCATCTTATTGATTCGCGCTTTGAAACGGTCCGACGTGATCTTGAAATCTCGCTATTGAAACAGCAACTCACAGCAGCGAAAAACCATGTATCACTGAGTAATGATATATCACAGCAATACAAAAAATCGCTCGCAAGGGTATCTATCGATCAAGCTTTTATCAGAACACATAACTCAGGTGCTGAATTTATGACTGAAGAAGATCAAGATCGAGTGATAGAAATTGCTGATCGCTATCAAATTACCGACTATCAAGGTGAAAAAAAGAACATTTTGTCTGCTGATGAAATTGAGAATATGCAAATTTCACGCGGCACCTTAAATGCTTCTGAGCGCAAAATAATCAATAAACATATTGTCGTCACCATTGATGTGCTCAAAGGTCTTAAATTGCCAAAACACCTTAAAAATGTTCCCGAAATTGCTGGAGGGCATCATGAGCGGATGGACGGTAAAGGCTATCCCTATGGCTTAACTAAAGAGCAAATGTCTGTTCAAACTAGAGCTATGGGAATAGCCGATATATTTGAAGCACTGACCGCATCCGATCGCCCTTATAAAAAAGCAAAGACAATCACTGATTCTTTAATGATTATGAAACGCATGAAAGATACAGGTCATATTGATCCTGATATTTTTGATATATTCATCCGCAATGAAATATATTTAGAATATGCCGATAAATTTTTAATGGCAGAGCAAATTGATCAGGTCAATAAAAGTGATTTTCTTGATTAACTTCAACACTGGCTGCTACCAGGTTAGTTCAACAACCTTGAACCTAACTCGTATTTGCATATAGAGTAACGAATAGACTAGTCAAAAATAAAAGTCCACAGTTTCACCTTTTGCCATCTCTTGACGTTGAGATGGCTTTAGCACTTTGTTTAAATGGCCTGTCGCGTAATTTCTTACTTTTGCGCACATCCTTCAGGTGTCGCAGTTTTCATCTCCAAGCGCTTCACCCTCTCCATTAACGACATATCCATTTGCAGCCTATAGTGAACTTACTATCAAGTAAGATTCTTTAGTTAAAATCAATTTCTCTCTCTTCATTTCGCTCAACTACAATTTATAGTGTTTGAAATAGCTTCGAACTGAAATATCAGCTACTGTCCTTGTTAAATAATAACTAACCACGTAATCATGAAAATCATCTTCAAAAATGATCTCATCTTTAATACGTTTGGAACTACTTTTGCTAATATCGTAAAAATCAGAGATGCTCTTAGTGATAACTGTTCCGTTAACATCTATAACAATTTTTATTTCATGTTTAACATTGTCAGGGTTTGTCTCTGATAATTGACTGTTAAGATCCAACGTTATCGATGATTTATAGTCAATTTTTTTACCATCAATAAAATGATAATATTTGAATGATTTAGTTTTACTTGAAGAATGTTTGCTTCCTTCCTCAATTCCTTGACGATGATTAAATGAAGGTAGCCTTACCGCTTCAAACATTGGTTCTAAAAAATTTTTGCCACGTTCAACATCAACCTCAGAATAATAACGGGTCGCCGCACTCACATCATAATGCAGCACATGATGCCCCGTGGGAATATCAATCAAGGACTTCCTAGAATCATCCGATTTTGAACCCTCAAGTACAACTAACTGTTTTCCATCAATCATCATTCTATCTGGATAAAATCTGACAAATGAAACCTCTGTCGACTGATACATAAAATAACCAAATGCCAGTAATATACCTGTAATAATTAGCAGGACACTTGAAAATGCTTTTGGGATAGAGCGTTGTTTATCACCCTTTTTGGGGGGTGCAGGCTGTGCATAATTGGAATCCACCACTTCATAAATTTCAATGGGGTTTTGAATGCCTTTCAGAAAATAATTACCGTGAAGTTTCCAGATTAAACTGTCATTACTCGCAAGCCAGCCTTTGGCACTATCAAACACCGAATAACTTAAATAAATCTGACCACCATCAGCCAAACTTTCTATACGCGATGCTCTATTTACATGGCGCCCAAATACATCAGCCTGAATGTGATCATCAATAGTCACTTGACCCATATGCAAACCAATTCGAATGGCTATATTCTCAAATTCATCATTAGATTGGTTAAATTCCTTAATTTGTTGCTGAATCATTAAGGCGCGTTCTACAGCGGCACTTGGCTCTGAGAATATTGCCATTACGGCATCGCCGATAAACTTCACCACTAAACCAATATTATTTTCTTCGATAATACCTTGTAAAATTTCATCATGAATTTTACGTAATTTAATCGAATACTCTTCACCTTTTTCTTCTGTTATTAAGGTAAAGTCTTTTATATCCGTAAACATGGTTGTGATGACAGCTGTATTTCTTTTCTCTAGATACTTTCTAACATTTTGAATCTCATTACTTGAGATATCCAATTCTTCAAACTCATTGTCAGTGGACATTCTAACTCCCGAAATAACGTTAATGTGATTGATATATTGAAACCTCTATAAGAAAGACTTCAAATACTCTTTTAATGACTCAAATAGCTTTTCTGATCAAAGCCCAATTGGACTCTTGCCAGAAGCTCGTCGTCTGAGGCAGATTACGAAACATTTAAAGCCAGCAATTACATAACCAATACCCCAAACACAAAAAAGCCGCTCGAAAGCGGCTTTTTAAGGTGTTTAGCTAAATGATATTACATCATTCCGC